>Ga0210057_1002369_pt1 | contig 27058 bp, 24 predicted proteins | sample CryGeyCG2114_010_2_FD_183968 | JGI IMG/M metagenome (GOLD analysis project Ga0210057, IMG submission 183968) | Groundwater microbial communities from aquifer - Crystal Geyser CG10_big_fil_rev_8/21/14_0.10 (SPAdes) (version 2) | ecosystem: Environmental > Aquatic > Deep subsurface > Groundwater ...
TTATGCCACGACCAATCCATTCTTAGTCGGCGCGTTTGTCCCGCCATTCTTGCGTTTTTGCGTGGGCATAACAGTAGCAAGTAATTGCTCCAGTGCCTCGGGTAATAGCATTGATCTTGGAGATTTATCGGCCAGCCATGCCAGTAGCGCCCAGTCACAGTTTGCTGCAGGCACCAACGACACCAGCGGTTTTAGCATTTACTCGCTAGGCACTACCATGACGTCCGGTAATAATGTGATTCCACAGTTGAATAGCCCCTCGCCCAGTATCGCGGGTACTAGTCAGTTTGGCATTAATTTGCGGGCAAATTCTAGCCCCAGTGTCGGCCAAGAACCATCTGGCACGGGGAGCGCCGCGCCGACAGCCAACTATGCGACCCCTAATTCTTATATGTTTAGCGATGGTGATAGCATCGCCGCTAGTACATTACCGACAGACTTCAATAGAATGACGGTAGCCTACTTAGTTAATGTCAGCGCCGGCCAAAGTCCAGGAATCTATAGCACAACGCTTACATATATGGCTGTAGTCCAGTTTTAATTTTTGTTATACTAAACCTCAGACGAAACAATATGGGGTATAACAGGATTACATGTATCATTTTAGGCGTTTAGTAGCTGCTGCGACCGCGATTATATTGGTATCTAACACACTGCCGGTTTTGGCCCAACAGGCGCCCTCAGGCAGTGGTATAAGCATCTCCCCGACAACGTCGGACTTTACGATTGCTCGCGGGCAAGCTCAGAAACTTGATATTACCCTCAAGAATATTACAGTTGGCAACATTACGGCTCAGGCCTATATCAACGATTTTACTTCCGATAACAGCACTGGCAGCCCTAGGATCATTACTGACCCCAATAAAAAGCTACTCACTAGTATTAGAGATTTTGTGATTGGGTTGGATGACGTACCTCTAAAAAAAGGCGAACAAAAAAAGCTGAGCCTTGCCTTGCAGATGCCGGCCAACGTTTCACCCGGAGCTTACTACGGAATAATTCGCTTTAAAGCTGTACCCGCCGGAGAGAATGCACCCGAGAGTGGCGAGGTAGCATTATCGGCAAGTGTGGGTACAATAGTGTTTATAACGGTACCGGGCACCATCAAAGAGCAAGTACAGCTTACAGCTCTCCATGTATATAACGGCAAACACGAAGGTACATTTTTCTTTAGAAAGCCAACAGATATAGGCGTAGAAGTCAGAAATTTGGGCAACGGCCTGGCCAAACCATTTGGCACAATTGAACTACAAGATATGTTTGGTAAAAGTGCCTACAATTATCAGCTTAATAGCACCACTCCGCGTGGTAACGTGTTGCCGGGTAGTAGCCGAATATTTATCAATCAGACAAAAAATATCAGTAAGCCCGGCCGCTATACTGTTATGGCCAGCGTAGCTTACGGTTCCGGGTCCGAAGTTTTGGTGCTAGATAAGACTTTTTGGTATATACCCGGCTGGCTGATGGTTGTTATATTGGCCGTATTGGCCTTTTTGGCTCTAACGGCTTACTGGTCATACAGGCATCATCGTTTATCACTCAAGCGCCCGCATAGGCGCAAGGGCTAAGAGGTCAAAAGACCGCGATGAATCAGCACGCGGTAAGTTGGTGATATGGTAAGAACAATCAATTTAACTAGATTCTCAGTTGCTACCCTAGCTTTCTTGGCTGTATTGATGTTTATTTCAGTTTCAGCATCAGCTGTTACGCAGCAATCTGGCTCGGTAGGCATAGAAGGCAAGATACCGTCTAATCCACCCACCCAGGCAGCAACGATAGACATCCCAGGCAACGGCCAAAGTTTTAGCACTTTACCGATTACGGTCGCTGGTAGATGCAAAACCGGACTATTAGTCGAGATATTTAAAAATAACGTTTTTGCGGGGTCGGTAGTCTGCACCAACGGAAGCTACTCATTAAAAGTAGACATATTCAGTGGTAGGAACGACTTGGTGGCCAGGGTCTATGATGATCTTAATCAAGCCGGCCCGGACTCCAACACGGTTAGCGTGACTTTTAATGATGGGTTGCCCAACACTGGCCCGCGGGTTTCGCTGACAAGCGTTTACGCTAAACGCGGTGCGAATCCTAACGCTAACTTAAGTTGGCCGTTAACCCTGAGCGGTGGTACTGGCCCTTATGCTGTTAGTGTGGACTGGGGAGATAAAAGTGCCCCCGACTTATTTAGTCGCCAGGTTGCCGGTGATTTTGATATCCAGCATGTTTGCGGCCAGTCTGGAATTTATAATGTTACGATTAAAGTCACAGATGCCAATGGTTCAACAGCTTTTTTGCAAGTCGTGGCTATCTGCAATGGCTCTATCCAGCAGTCGGCCACAACTAGTGGAGGGGCGGGTAACACAACCTCTAAAAGCGCTCCAGGTCTGGTCTTTTGGGTCGTAGTTGGGCTATTTATACCCATACTGCTAAGTTCTTTTTGGCTGGGTAAACAACACCAATTACAGACTATTCGCGATAGGCTTCGCCATGGCGAGAGACCTCTGTGACACCTTAGCCTGCCAACCAGCAGAGCAGGTTGCACAGCAAGACTATTGGCAAATCACTGTGTCGAAAACTACGATTCTCACTCACCGTATTGTTATATACGGCTTGCGCCGATTCTCGTTTTCTCCTTATGATTTATCCAATCACAGGGGTCTCGTCGAGGCAAAGCCTGTGGTAAACTGTTAGCCGATGAAAACGGTTTTTGTAGGTCTAAGCGGTGGAGTGGATAGCTCCGTAGCGGCAGCTTTGCTTAAAGAGCAGGGCTACAGGGTCGTGGGTGTTTATATGAAAAACTGGAGCCGTGATTTGCCTGGCATGCCATGCCCGTGGAAGGACGACTACCAAGATGCCAAGCGTGTGGCCGTACAGCTGGGTATAGAGTTTAAAATGTACGATTTCGAAAAGGACTACCAGCGCAAAGTGGTAGATTACATGCTAGCCGAATATCGGGCTGGCCACACACCCAACCCCGACATTATGTGTAATCAAGAAATAAAATTTAAACTTTTTTTGCAAACTGCCCTGGAAGATGGCGCCGATTATATTGCCACCGGCCACTACGCCCGCATTGTGAAAGGTCTCACCTCTCACAGGTTGCTAATGGCAAAAGACGCTAATAAGGACCAGACATATTTTTTATACCGAGTCACAGAAGAAGCCCTTAAAAAGACCATCTTTCCTCTCGGCGGGCTTACAAAGCCGGAAGTCAGAAAGCTGGCCAGCAAATACAAGCTAGTTACAGCTGACAAGAAAGAAAGCATGGGCATTTGTTTCGTGGGCAAAGTTGGTATAAAAGATTTTCTTAGCCAATACATCAAAGCTAAACCAGGTGAAATTATTAATCAGCGTGGTGAGTCAGTAGGCCAGCACGACGGCGCGATTTTTTACACCGTTGGCCAGCGGCATGGGTTGGATGTTGGCGGCGGGTTGCCTTATTACGTAGTTGGCAAAGATATGAAGAAAAACCAAGTTTACGTTACAACCGATCTACAAGATGAGCGATTATGGAGCAATACCATCAGATTAGTTGATGTACACTGGATAAATGGCCCACCCACTTTCCAGGGCCGGGCCTTGGAAAATTTGGAAAACTTAGAAAATCTTATGGTCAGGACTAGGCACAGGGCAAAACTTATACCGATAAAATTACTTAATCTCACAAAAATTTCTGCGAAATCTTACGGGACAAGCAAGTTTACCCGCCAAAGTTTCTCCGAAACTTCCGGCAGGTCAAGTAATTCGGAGTGGGTGGTGGAGCTTGACGAGGAAGTGCGTGCCTTAACCCCCGGCCAGTCAGCGGTGATTTATTCTGGCGAGCAGGTGCTGGGCGGCGGCATTGTGGTTTAGCTTGAGCAGTGATAACATAAAACTATCAATTAAAGGGGTACAAAAACTATGGGACTATTCGGCTTTTTGAAGAAGAAAAAAGATGATACCGGCAGTGTAACGCCGAGCTCTGGGTTACCAACCGATTCAACCACCACCGATGTTAACGTATCTGTGCCTCCGGTTCAAACGCCACCAGCTCCAAGTTCAGCACCTACCAATCCTGTTAGCGGCGACCCTATAAATCCCGCACCTCCAGCGCAGTAAGCCGTATCTAAATATAGATTTAAGTCTTGATTTACCTCTGTTATAATAGGTCGTAATGATAGCACAAGAAATACGCAAGAAGTATTTGGATTTTTTTAAGGCCAAAAATCACTCGGTAATCCCGAGAGCTAGTCTGGTGCCGCAAGACGACCCCACTACTTTGTTTACTGGCAGCGGTATGCAGCCGTTGGTACCCTACCTGCTTGGCGAAAAACACCCCCTGGGTAACCGCTTGGTTGACAGCCAAACCTGTTTTAGGGCCGAGGACATGGATGAGGTGGGCGATAATCGCCATACTACGTTTTTTGAAATGCTGGGCAACTGGAGCCTGGGCGATTACTTTAAAGAGGATCAGCTGACCTGGTTCTGGGATTTCTTAACCAAAGTTGTCGGCCTGGACCCCAATAAATTATATGTAACGTGTTTTATCGGTGATGAATCTGCAGGAGTACCTAAAGATACTGAGTCAGCCAAGATATGGAAAGATCTTTTTTCACTTGATGGCATTGAAGCCAAAGAAGTTGACCTTGGATCCGAGGCTGATGCTGCAGAAAAAGGGATGTCTGGCGGTAGAGTTTTTTATTATGACGATACGAAAAATTGGTGGAATCGTGGTAAGCCAGGCATCAACACAACTCCCCTTAATGATCCCTGCGGTCCATCAAGTGAAGTTTTTTACGATTTTGGCATCCAGCACGACGAGAAATGGGGTAAACACTGTCATCCTAACTGCGACTGCGGCCGTTTTATAGAAATAGGCAACAACGTTTTTATGGCATATAAGCGCGTGAAAGACGGTGTTGAGCCTTTAACTTCTCCGAATGTTGACTTCGGTGGCGGTTTAGAACGTATTGCAGCTGCTGCGATAAATTCACCAGATATTTTTAAGATCAGCTTGCTTTGGCCGATTATTGAGAAGCTCGAGCAACTTGCTGACAAAAAGTATGAAAGTCACACTGAGAGTACGCGGGTTATTGCAGACCACCTGCGGGGTGCTACTTTTTTGGCAGTAGACGGCGTAGTACCAAGCAATAAAGAGCAGGGATATGTACTCAGGCGATTATTACGCCGGGCCATCCGTTTTGCGTTTGATTTGGGTATAGAGCAAGACTTATGCGAAAAGGTAGTGCCGATAGTTATTGAACTTTACGTTGCTGATTTTCCGGAAGTTGAAGAACGAAAGACTAAAGTTCTGGAAGCCTTTAAGGCCGAAGAAAAGTTATTCCGCCAAACATTACGAAAAGGCCTCAATGAGTTTGAGAAAAAAGTTGTATCAGTTAAAGAGGAAATTCGCATATTTAAAGATGGTTCCATGGAAATTGGAATGCATAATGTGAGAGAAACTAGACTATTCGAGCGCAAATATTTTGGAATACTCAGAGGCCAAACGGTTTTTTACCTCTATGATACTTGCGGATTTCCTGTTGAACTATCTCTGGAAGAAGCATATAAAAGACCAGACGAAGTTATAGTTGACCCTGAATGGAAGAGTGAATATGACTATGAAATGTTTATGCAGCGGGATCGAAGCCAAACGGCGGGAAAGGGTGTATTTAAGGGTGGGTTAGCAGACCATTCGGAGCAAGTAATTAAATACCACACCGCTACCCACCTGATGTATCAGGCCCTAAAAGATGTGCTGGGTAAGCATGTTGTTCAAAGGGGAAGTAATATAACCTCAGAACGCCTACGTTTTGATTTTAGTTATCCTGAAAAAGTTAAACCGGAACAAATCGCCCAAGTAGAAAAAATCGTCAATGAAAAAATTGCCGAAGATTTGCCGGTGAGCTGGAAAGAAGAAGATACCAAAGAAGCCCTAAGAACGGCCAGCGGCGCCTTTGGCGATAAGTACGGCAACAAAGTAAAAGTTTATACTATCGGTACGGAGCCCAACCCTTTCAGCCGAGAAATTTGTGGTGGCCCGCACGTGGAGCACACTGGACAGATTGGCGAAGGCGCTAATGGTTCGACAAACTCACCACGCAGAAAATTTAAAATTGTCAAAGAAGAAGCGTCTTCTGCTGGCGTTCGTAGAATAAGAGCCGTATTATCACTAATGTGAAGAAAAACCTGTGCTTATTTCGCTCATTGTCTTTCTTGTTGTGTTTTTGCTGTGGCCATCTGTCAGGCCTATATCCACAGACTCAAACTGTGACAATAATCCGTATGTGAATTGTGCACCTAAATATAATCTTTCTAAACCTGCTAAGTTAGCCGGAGGCTACACATTTTTAATTGAAGCATACAAAGCAGGTAGCTTTTCGGCTATTCATGATGAGTATACAGATGGTTATATTCTCGAAGGGGAAGGTGCACTTCTAGACGAGCAGAGCCTTTATTTTAAACCATGGCAAGCACTTGGTGGCTCGGCAATTATCAGTGTAATAATAGTTCTCGTGGCATATCAATATCAAAAGACACACGGGAGAGCAAAGTTAAAATTAAAAAGATCTATTTGATGAAGAAGCAAGCTCTGCCGGAGTGCACCGGGTCAAAGCTGTAATAGACTGTTTACCCTCAGGATTTACTGGTGCTACAATTACATATCTATACATGCGTAGACATGAACCAGCAAGTCCAGATAGCCATACAAAGAAAGTCCTAAAATGGGACGCTGGGAAAGTACCAGGCGCCTTTCTTCTTACTCTTACTATCGAGACCGGTTCAACAATAGAAGTCAGAGCATCACATTTTGAAGATGCCAAACAAACGGCAAGGGCCCTCAGTGGTTTAGGAATTCCCCGGATGTTGGGTTTTGAAGGACAAATACACGATCCTGAAGATCAAGAAGGGGATAAGTCGGGTTCTGCTCAGTGAGAATGATTTTGGTCTTATCAACAGATACGCTGTGGTATAATCAATCTGAGTTATGCCCAGTAGTGAGCTTTCTGTAGTGTTCGGCTACGTATATCCGTTACACTCGCTTGCTAATGGTAGTTTGTACGTTGGATTTACACATAATCTCAAAAAACGAATAGCAGAACACAATAAAGGCTTAAATCGCGCGACACAAGCATATTTGCCATGGGAATTGATATACTATGAAGCACATAGAAACGAAGTTGATGCTCGCCGTCGCGAGAAATACTTAAAAACTACGCCAGGGGGGAGGGCTTTGAAAAATATGCTTCGAGAACAGTTCGTGGATTCGCACGATTTAAACCACAGAAAGTCTACTACTGGGTATGCTTGATAAAACTAAGCCTCGCGTCGAAGGCCACACGGGTTCTCGTTATCCACAAAAACGCTCGCTGGCAAGGTCTTCTGGCGCTTGGGCCAAATCTGCAAGGTCATCTATCAAGGATAAGCTGCCAAGGGTAGCTCGGCTGTCTCATCGTGGTCGGCCGCTGGAGCAATATTTGGTAGCCTTAGACATTGGGACAGAGTTTATAAAAGCCCTTGTTGGGCGAGTAGTTGGCAACGAGGTAGAAATTATCGGTGTGGGTCGGGCTCATCAGGAGTTAGCCGATATGCAAGCCGGCGCGATTGCCGATATCGCCGCGGTGGTGGCCAACTGCGACCGTGCCCTGGCAGCTGCCGAGCAACAGGCTGGTGTTAGCGCTCGTACAGCTGTAATTGGTATAGCCGGAGAACTGGTTAAAGGAACTACCTCCACCGTCAGATTTACCAGAAAAAACGCTAGCAAAGAAATTAACATCGAAGAAATGGCCCGTATAATCGATTTGGTACAAGAACGGGCTGAGGCCAAAGCCCACCAACAACTGGCCTGGGAATTGGGCGGCAAAGACGTGGAGGTGCGCTTGGTTAATAGCGCTCTGGTGAGGATTGATATTGACGGGTATAAAGTGACCAATCCTGTGGGCTTTCAGGGCAAGGACATCGTGGTAGAGATGTATACCGCCTTTGCGCCGATGATTCACATTGGCGCGCTAGAACGTACCGCTAACGAGCTGGATTTGGAGTTGCTGGCTGTGGCAGCCGAGCCGTTCGCGGTTGCTCGCTCGGTGGTAGGCGATGATCCAAACGCCTCCGTTAGCGCCATACTAATGGATGTTGGTGGCGGTACTACTGATATAGCCGTGGTAAATGAGGGCGGCGTAGAAGGCACCAAAATGTTTGGAATCGGCGGCCGGGCTTTTACGCACGCGCTGGAGCGCGAACTGGATATTGATTTTATTAAGGCCGAGGCCCTTAAGCTGAGTATCAACGCCGGCAAGATAAAGGAAACCCGCCGGGGTACTTTGGAAAAAACTCTCGAAAAAACTCTTAATGTTTGGACAAACGGCGTGGACCTGGCTCTGAGCGAATTCAACAAGCTGGATCACTTACCTCATCGCTTACTACTTTGCGGTGGAGGCTCCAGCCTTGATATGCTTATGGAGCGCCTGGAAGAAAGCGAGTGGCACAAGGGTTTGCCTTTTACCAAGCAGCCGGTCGTACAACATATCCAACCAAACGAAGTGGTGGGTATCACCGATACCACTGGCGATATTACTGACCACACTTACATAACAGCTATGGGACTGTTGCGGGTTGGCATGGATACACTCAATTCTGGTGGCGCCGACGAAGAAACATCGATAAAAGATAAACTCAACAGGATACTGCGAATATGAACGCGTTATTCCATTTACCATTTACCAGTTCACATTTTACATTGATTTTTCATTTACTATTTAAAAAATGCTTAGCGTTAAATGCTAAGTTACTGAAAATTGATAATTGTAAATTGATAATTGCCTCCGAAGGAGGCCTGAGATGAACGCTAAAATCCCGGCAAAACCTAGCAAAGCACCCAAACCGTCCAAAGCTACGGTCTATGTTGACGTTGACGACGAAATAACCGCCATAATTGATAAGGTTGAAAACGCCAAGCACAACATTGTAGCTTTGGTGCTGCCCAAGCGGGCTACAATGTTGCAAAGCATCGTAAACATGCGTCTTTTAAAAAGAAGCTCGGATACCGCTGGCAAATCGGTAGTTTTGATTACCAGCGAAACGGCGCTGCTGCCATTGGCTGGAGCGGCGGGACTACATACAGCCAGAAACTTACAAAGCAAGCCGTCTATACCTCCAGCTCCAACTGATGCCGCCAAAACACCAGACGAAGCCGCCGAAGAAGAGCCTTCCATCAGCGACGAAGAACTTAGCGATACTCCATCCAAGCTTGATTACCATCGCTCAATTGGTGAGCTGGCTACAGCCAGCGCCGACAACGAAGACGAAGCTATCACTCTTGAAGACGAAGACGAAACCGGTAAAGACACCCCTGGCACAAAGCCCGCTAAGGTGTCAAAAGACAAGAAGTTAAAGATTCCTAATTTTGAACGGTTCCGATTATTTATCCTGCTGGGAGCTGTTGGTGCGGTTGGCTTGATCGTATTTATTATTTTTGCTATTTTTGTACTGCCTAAGGCCACAGTAACCATAAAGACGGCCAGTGTACCAGTGTCCACCGAATTTAATTTAACGACTTCAGACAGCGCCAAGGCGCTTGATCTGGCCAAGAAAACTATTCCAGCCACGCTCAAAACAACCGAGCAAAAATCCACTGCGCAAGTTCCGGCAACTGGACAACAAAATAACGGCACCAAAGCCAGTGGCACTGTCTCGATGTCTGCTGGCTCGTGCAGTGCTGATGTGCCCAACAATGTTCCCGCCGGCACCGGAATTAGCTCAGGAGGACTTACGTTTATTACCCAGAAGACTGCTCAGTTTTCAGCAGTTATCTCGGGTGGTAAGTGTACCTTTCAATCCAATGATTCAATAGGTGTTACTTCGCAAAGTGCAGGAGCTAAGTACAATCTTGGTCCATCAAGTTTTACAGTTGCCGGACGATCTGATGTGAGTGCAAGCTCCAGCAGTTCAATGGGTGGCGGAACGGATAATATTATTACGATTGTCAGCCAAGCCGATTTAAATAACGCCAAAACAAAAATCACCAGCGCAGATACCGATAAGTTTGTTAAGGCGTTTGAAGACCAGTTGGCCAAGGACGGTTTCTACGTGCTGACATCCACGCTCAAGCCAAGCGACCCGGCATCTACTGCCAGCCCGGCTGTAGGACAACCGGCTGCTACAACCACAGTAGAAACTAAGATTACCTACACTGTCCTAGCGGTTCAAAAAGCAGATTTAAGCAAGGCTATAAATGATTCGCTGAGCAAGCAGGTAGATAAAAACAAACAAAAACTCAGTACCGACGATGTGCTTAAAACGGCCTCCGTTACCGTTCAAAATCAGACTTCGCCAACGGCGGTTACCCTTAACATCAGCGAAGATACCACAGCAGTGCCAATTATTGACGTAGACGGCATCAAAAAACAGATCGGCGGACAAAAAAGCAATAATATCCGCTCAACAATTACCTCAATACCTGGGGTGAAAGACGTTAAAGTTGATATGAGTCCTTTCTGGGTGTCTAAGGCTCCCAAGAATACCGCCAAGATCAAGGTTATCCAGCAGCAAGTAAAAGATTAGAGTCGTGGAAATTCAAGAGCTATTAGGATTGGATGTCGGACAAGCTCGCACCGGCGTGGCCCGGGCATCGATGTATGCTCGTTTATCAGAACCATTTACCACTCTAAAGACCAAAGATATATATCAGCAATTGCAAAAAATTATTACTGCCCATAAAACAGATGCCATTGTTGTGGGTTTGCCCCGTGCGCAAAGCGGCAAGGATACTGCTCAGTCCATCTGGACACGCGCCTGGGTGGATGAGGCTAAAAACCACATAAACAAACCATTTTACTGGCAGGACGAATCGTTAACTACCAAAATGGCTGAAGCTCGCCAGATGTCTGATAAAAAGAGTACCCATAGCGCAGATGCTCTGGCGGCGGCTATAATTTTACAAGATTTTTTGGACACTCCGGAAACCGGGAGGGAATTATGTTAAAAAATTATAAAACATCCTACAAACGGCCTAGCTCAGTCAAAGCCTGGATTCTAGTGCTGGCTAGTTTGGTAGTTTTGCTTTTGGGCGGTGTGTGGGCTGTTAGGACGTGGTACTTCAATAACTTAAGGCCCCTGTCTTCGAGCCAGAGCACCTCATATTTTACAGTTGTATCTGGCGACAGTGTGCATACGATAAGCCTTAACCTGCAACATACTAGCTTAATTCGTAACTCCAAGGCTTTCGAGGGTTATGTTAGAAACAATGAAATACAGAATTTACAAGCTGGCACATACGTATTAAGTCCCTCGATGAGCGTGCAACAGATAGTTAAAAAAATGGTAAACGGAGAGGTGGCAAAAAACCTTCTGACAATTTTGCCAGCCAAGCGCCTGGACCAGATAAAACAAGCATTTAGAGATGCCAGCTACAGTCAAGCGGAAGTTGATGCGGCCTTTAATCCGGACAACTATAGGGGACATGCAGCACTTGCGAGCTTGCCTGCTGGCACCACACTAGAGGGCTATCTTTATCCTGATTCTTTTCAGAAACAAGCTGATACTCCAGCTACGACTATTGTACGCGAATCACTCGATGAAATGGAAAAATATCTGACCACTGATATCACAGATGGGTTTACTGCCCAAGGACTCACTTTATTTCAAGGCATAACACTGACCTCCGTAGTGCTACAAGAAGCATCCGACCCTGACGATCAATCAATTGTTTCCCAGGTTTTTTTAAGGAGGCTGAAGCAAAGTATGAAACTAGAATCCGACCCAACGGCTTTTTATGCCTCGGCGTTAGCCGGTGTGCCACGGGGCCTCGCTATTGAGTCGCCGTATAATACCTACTTACATCTCGGTCTACCGCCCGGGCCAATCGGCAACGTAACCAAAAATGCTCTGAAGGCTGTGGCTCATCCGGCTAACACCGATTATCTGTACTTCGTGGCTGGCGACGACGGTGTGGTGCACTTTACTCATAGTCTGGCGGAACATGAAGAGGCAACCCGTAAATATTGCACAAAATTGTGCCAATAACGTATCTTGTCAACTCCCCTTATAACAGGGGTGATGAGGCTTCCGATAGGTTTGCGCTTGGTATAATAGCTGAGTAGAACAGCGTGTTTTTCAAACCAAAATATTTTCATTGGCCGCTGTCTTACTTACCCGGTGGGATATTAACCCTCCGGTTTAGGAGTTAGATTATTCGTAAATTATCACTTTCGGTGCTTGGGCGTCTAAGTCTGCAAAACGTTCCCGGCAGGGACGTGTTACCTAATTTATCCAACTTATCGGCATCGCCCAAGATAAGTAAACGCTCTAGGCGCAAGCTGGTGCGTTGGGGAATAGTGGCTGGCAATGTCAGCCTACTGCTAGGTATCGGTATTTTTGTTCTGGCTAATAGATCAGCTAGCCAAACCATACGTTCAGGCACGGTCAATAGTTTGGTGGCTACGGCCAGCTCGTTGCACAACCCCTTGGATACCGTTTCTTCGGCTCAGATTGCCCTGCAAGCGGCTCAAATGACCAATCTACCAGAACTGACGGCCGTACGTAATCAAACTGATTCAGAAAACGCTCAGCTAGCAGTGGCAACTAGTGATACCAGTATTGTAGCTAAGCCGCAAATTGTCGGTACCGGGCAAAAGTCCAAAAAAGATATTGCTCATTACACCACCGTGGCTGGCGATACTATTAGTAATATTGCCGCAAAATTTAACCTTAATGCCAACAGTCTCAGGTGGTCTAATAACTTAACTGGTGATGCGGTAGCCGCAGGTAAGGATCTGCTGATTCCGCCGGCTAACGGTATTGTTTATCAGGTGAAGTCTACCGATAGCATTGATGGTGTAGTAAATAAATACCAGGCCGATAGGGCTATATTCATTACGGTCAACGATGCCGAAGGCGGTAGTCTTATTGCCGGTGACTATGTTTGGATTCCGGGTGGTGTAGTAGCCACGCCAGCGGCTAGGTTCTCGGCGGTTGGCACCGGTGGTTTTGCCTGGGGCTTTGGTCCTACTTATGGTAGTAGCGGGTATGATTACGGCTACTGTACCTGGTGGGCCTCGTTGCGTCGTACCCAGATAGGCCGTCCGGTTCCGGCTAATTTGGGCAATGCCATATCATGGAAGAGCTTAGCTTCCCGGGCTGGTTTTGGGATTGGCACTACACCCGCAATAGGCGCTGTGGTTTGGACTCCGGTAAGCTACGGTTATGGGCATGTTGGCTTTGTCGAAAAAATGAACGGTGATGGCAGTATTTGGGTATCTGATATGAACTCACATGGCCTGGCAGCTATGGATACCAGCAGCGGTAGCGCTGGCGGTTGGGGCAGAGTTAGTTATCGTCTATTATCACCGGCACAGGCATCCAGTTTCTGGTATATCTACTAGAGCCTACATCAAAACCTAAACCCTAACCCTTTACCACCTCTCTCAAACTCTATACTCTAGTAGTATGTTTGTGGATAAAGTTCAGGTAAGCTTAAAAGCCGGCGACGGCGGAAACGGTGCGGTTAGTTTTAGGCAGGAAAAATTTGTAGACCGCGGCGGCCCGGATGGCGGCGACGGCGGCAAGGGCGGTGATATTATTTTAGTGGCTAGCCGTAACCAAAATACTTTGGCAGCTTTTCGCTACAAGAAACTCCATAAAGCTGGCAGCGGTGAGCCGGGCGGCAAACGACGGCGGCACGGCAAAAATGGCTCAGATCTGGAAATAGCTGTACCCGTAGGCACAGTTGTAACCACCACGGATGGTAAATTATTAGCAGATATGGTAGACGACGGCCAAAAAGCTGTGGTGCTAAAAGGCGGTATCGGCGGTTTTGGCAATGCCCACTTTGTGAGCTCCACACGCCAGGCGCCTCGGGTTGCCGAAAAAGGCGAGGCCGGCCAATCAGCCGAGGCAGTACTGGAGTTAAAAATGCTAGCCGACGTTGGCCTGGTTGGCTTGCCTAACGCCGGCAAATCAACTCTGTTATCGGTGGTCAGTAATGCTAAGCCCGAAATTGCTAACTACCCTTTTACCACACTACACCCCAATCTGGGAGTTGTGGATATTGATAACAAAGATAGTTTATTGTTTGCCGACATACCAGGTCTTATTGAAGGCGCCAGTCAGGGGAAGGGGTTGGGTGTTGAGTTTTTGCGCCACCTGGAGCGTACCAGCGTATTGATTCACCTGATTGATGCCTACAGCGAAGATGTAGCCAAGGACCACAAGACCATAATGAAAGAGCTGGCTGCCTATAAGATTGATTTGAGCGGCAGGCCACAGATTGTAACCCTGACTAAAACCGAAGGTGTTGACAAAAAACAGCTCGACCAGCAACTTAAACAACTTCAAAAAATTACAGCTCGTGGTACCCAGGTATTAGCAATTTCTAGTGTCAGCGGGCATGGCGTCAAGGAACTTTTGCGCGAAGTTCAAAAAATGGTCAACGCAGCCCGCAAAAAGACCGCCAAAAAAGTCCGAAGCGAACTGCCGGTAATCGGTTTAAAAGAAGACGAAAATGCTTGGCGGGTCCAAAAGCATAAGGATAGATTTATTGTTTCAGGTAAAAAGATTGAAAGATTTGCCGCTCGCACGGACTTTGATGATTTTCACGGGGTAGCCAGGTTGCGCGATATTTTGCATAAAATGGGCATAATGCGCGAGTTGCATCGGCAGGGCGTTGAAGCCGGCCAAAAAATTTACATTGGCAATCCGGTCATTGGCAGCTTGGAATATTAAATCTCTATTTCGGCTAAAATTGGCAGATGATCCGAAAACTCAGTTTTGATAATCTCATTAGAGAGCATCTTGATGTCTTTTGTCGCGAAAATATAATCGAGCCGCCAGTCTAGCGTGGAGGCTTCAAAACCCTGATACGAAAAAGACTTAGTGGTCCAGGTAGGTTCTTTGTACGGAGGCCCGGTATGCTCAAAATATTTTTTTAGTTCGGCTATGGTACGAGAGTTTGGCAAAGAGTTCAAGTCGCTTGCCAGGACAAACCTCTCCTTATTATTTTTGACCGAGTCGACTAACCCATCAACTTCCTCGCGCCTTTTCGGAGTTATTTTAAAAGCATGGCTATACGACAGATGGGTTGTGCCGACAGTAAGTGTTTTATCATCAGTTTTTAAGTTAACCTCCATGTACACACGTCTTTCGTATGGGTAGTTTGGGCTGTCGGGACTGGTTTGCCCGATATAGCTAAACTTGTAATCTATAATCGGTAATTTACTAAAAATAGCGTTGCCTATTTTGTAATATTGTTCATCAGGCCTCTTAAGTACTTGCTGGTATTTATAATCCATCGACATAAGTTTTGAAATTTCTGACGGAATATTACGCCCAGGGTTTATGAATGAATCGGTAGTTAGTTCTTGGCAACAGAGTATGTCGGGTTGGATTTCTTTGATAAGCGACAAAATATTGTCGGCTTTTTCCATCAACCACACGTTCCAGGTCATCACTTTTAGCTTGGCCATAGCTGGTATTATAACCGCTCATTTCGTATTCTCTAGATAGATGACTTTTTATTTTTATGATCTAGAGACCAGCGGTATAAATCCACGTGCCAGTCGGATTATGCAGTTTGGCGGGCAGCGTGCCGATATGAACTTAAAACCGATCGGCGAACCGGATAACATCCTGATCAAAATGACTCCTGATATTTTGCCAGATCCCGAAGCTGTTTTAATAACCGGTATAACTCCTCAGACAACATTAACTAACGGCATTTCTGAGGCCGAATTTTTAAAGTATTTCAGTGAATCGATAGCTATGCCTAACACCGTCTTTGTGGGTTACAATAATGTCCGTTTTGATGATGAGTTTATACGTTTTACTCTCTGGCGAAACTTCTATGACTCGTATGAATGGCAGTGGAAGGAGGGCCGGAGCCGCTGGGATTTGCTGGACTTAGCGCGTATGACACGGGCTCTACGCCCCGAGGGCATTGAGTGGCCGTTTGCATCTGACGGGAAACCAAGTAATCGTTTGGAACTGCTTACGTCAGTCAATAAATTGGAACACGACGGAGCCCACGATGCCCTCAGTGACGTAAGAGCATCTTTGGCTGTGGCTCGCTTAATTATGAACAAACAAACCAAACTCTTTGAGTATTTGCTTAATTTGCGAAACAAAACTAACGTTGCCGTACTGGTAGGCAAGGGCCAGCCGGTGGTCTATAGCAGCGGTCGCTACCCCTCCGAGTACGAAAAGACCACCATAGCCGTAATGGTAGGGCCTCATCCGGGTAGAAATGCCGCTCTGATGTATGACTTGCGGATAGATCCGGACGAATTTACTGGCCTTACCCCAAAACAACTAGTGGCGCTTTGGCAACTGCGCGGCAAAGACGCGCCATACTTTCCGGTTAAAGCTTTATCGTATAATCGTTGCCCGGCTGTCGCGCCATTTTCGGTATTAGACGTTAAAAGCGCTAACCGCCTAGGGATAGACAGCGCCAAAATTGACGCCAATTTAAAGAAGCTACTAAAAGCCAAAGATTTTGGCGATAAACTAGCCGCCGCCGAAGAAATAATCCGCCCAACCGCTCAACCGGAATTAATCGCCGACGAGCAACGAGTTGACGGTCAGCTTTATGACGGCTTTGTTAATAATGCCGACAAGGTCAAAATGAGTGTGGTACGGGCGGCTGACGTTGATAAGTTAGCGGATTTGCAGCTGGACTTTGCCGATGAACGGTTAAAATTGATGCTGCCGCTATATAAAGCCCGAAATTATCCAAAAAGCCTCAACCGGGATGAACAGCAGTGGTGGGAAGAGTTCAGGGCTAAACGTTTACTGGACGGCGGCGCCAATAGCCTGGCAAGCCTCTATTTTAAACGAATAGAAGAACTGGCCAGTGGCACCCGAGCCAGCAAACAGGATAAATATTTGTTAGAAGAACTAAAATTGTACGGCCAATCAGTCCTGCCGATGGTTTAAAGGTATATACCTAAAAGAGTAAATAATCTATAATAGACGTTTATACTTATGAATGAATTTATATCTGTTAGGGGTGCGTGGGAACACCCTAGCGCCAAAGTCTTGATATTTCGAAATAGAGTTATTCACCCTCTTTTTCATTCAGGATTTAGTGCGGGGCAGGTAACCTCGTGAGCGATGCGATCAAAGTCATTGGTGCGAGGGAACACAACCTAAAGAATATCAGTTTAGAGATCCCTCGTAACACGCTCACGGTAATCACCGGTTTGTCGGGTTCTGGTAAATCCAGCTTGGCTTTCGATACGATTTACGCCGAAGGCCAGCGCCGCTATGTGGAAAGTTTAAGCGCTTACGCGCGCCAGTTTTTGGGTTTGATGGAGAAGCCCGATGTCGACCAAATTGATGGGCTGTCCCCGGCAATTAGCATCGATCAAAAATCTACCAGCCGTAATCCGCGCAGTACCGTAGCGACGGTAACTGAGATTTATGATTATTTGCGTCTGTTGTTTGCCCGCACTGGTACTCCGCACTGCCCGATTTGTGGCAAACCCGTCACCCGGCAAACTACGGGTGCCATAGTTGAACAAATCGCTGGCAAATATAAAAACTTTCGGTTGATGGTATTGGCACCAGTGGTACTTGCGAAAAAAGGCGCATTTGAACACATACCGGAACAATTTATGCGCGGTGGTTTTGCTCGTGCCCGAGTAGACGGGGTAGTGTATGCTTTGGATGAATTCCCATTGCTCGACAAGAACTATAAACATTCCATCGAAATCGTCGTAGACAGGCTGGTTAACGATGAAAATAGCCGGGGCCGCTTGAGCCAATCGATAGAACAAGCTTTGGATATAGCTGAGGGCCATCTGGTTGTTAACAACGCCGATACCAAAGAAGACTCTAGCTACAGTCTTAAATATGCTTGCATAGATCATCCGGACATTCACATACCGGAACTTGAGCCGCGGACTTTTAGTTTTAATGCGCCCCAGGGAGCCTGCCCTGTTTGCACCGGACTTGGTTCGCGTTTAGAAGTTGACCCGGAGCTGGTGATCCCCAACGGCCGGCTGACAATCGCCGAAGGCGCTATAAGGCCGTTTAATCGTTTCAACGCCGATGCTTGGTATAATAAGAAACTGCAAGCCGTAGCCGATGCCTATGGATTCAGCCTGCAAATACCTACAAGCGAGCTAAGCCGGGATCAGCTGGATAAGATTTTTTATGGTACGGGCAGTCAAAAATATAGTATCCAGATAAGCGTCGGCCGTCATTTTGACACTACTTACGAGGGGGTAATTCCCAACCTTGAACGCCGCCACAAGGAGACCAACAGTGACTTTATGCGCCGGGACATTGAGCGCTTTATGCAGGAACGGCCCTGTCATGCCTGTAGCGGCCGGCGTTTAAAGCCCGAAGTCTTAGCCATAACCGTTGCCGATAAATCAATTATGGACATTTGTGAATTCTCGATTGATAGGGCCGTTGGTTTTTTCGTCAATCTCCGCCTCAACGAAACCGATTCCAAAATCGCCAAGCAGGTATTAAAAGAGATAAATGCCCGTTTGAAATTTTTACAAGACGTTGGGCTTAATTACCTGGATCTTACCCGCAGCGCCACGACTTTAAGCGGCGGCGAGGCCCAGCGCATACGCTTAGCCACCCAAATCGGCTCGGGCCTGCAAGGCGTGTTATATGTGCTGGATGAGCCAAGTATCGGCCTGCACCAACGTGACAACAAACGGCTGATCAATACGCTTAAGCACTTGCGTGATCTGGGTAACACCGTAATTGTGGTTGAGCACGACGAGGAAACCATCCGCACCGCTGATTATTTAGTAGACATGGGGCCTGGCGCTGGCATTCATGGCGGCGAGGTAGTGGCTATCGGCAAACCGGAAAATGTCATAAAAAATCTGGCTTCAGTAACCGGTGAATATTTAAGCGGCAAAAAGAAAATAGCTACTCCCAAAAAACGCCGCTCCGGCAACGGCAAAAAACTGGTTATTCGCGGAGCGCGCGAGCATAACCTTAAAAATATCGATGTTGAAGTGCCGCTGGGGCAACTGGTAGTGGTTAGCGGTGTAAGCGGGTCGGGTAAATCCAGCCTGATAAATGATATTCTGGCCCGCGAACTAAGCGCCAGGCTGATGCGGGCCAATGTTGTGCCAGGCCGCCACGATGAGATTGAGGGCATAAAACTGCTTGATAAGGTTATAGTTGTGGACCAATCACCGATTGGCCGGACACCGCGCTCCAATCCGGCAACCTACATGGGGTTATTTACCCCGATCCGGGAGCTGTTTGCGGCCATGCCAGAAGCCAAAGTACGCGGATACCAGGCTGGGCGTTTTAGCTTTAACGTAAGAGGTGGTAGGTGCGAAAATTGCTCGGGCGACGGAGTTATAAAAATAGAGATGCACTTTTTGCCGGATGTTTACGTAACCTGTGAGGTTTGCCATGGCAAACGCTATAACCCCGAGGCGCTGGAGATTCACTACAGGGGAAAAACCATCAGCGATATACTGCAAATGACTTGCGAACAGGGCTTGGAATTTTTCGCCAATATCCCATCGATTGCCCGCAAACTTCAGACTCTTGTTGACGTCGGCCTCGGTTATATCAACCTCGGGCAACCGGCTACAACCCTAAGTGGCGGCGAGGCCCAAAGAGTCAAGTTGGCTACTGAATTATCGCGCCGTCCAACCGGTAGGACGCTGTATATTTTAGATGAACCAACAACCGGCTTACACATGGCCGACGTCGCGAAGCTTTTAGATGTTTTACACGCGCTAGTAGATACCGGTAATAGCATGGTGGTGATAGAGCATAATCTAGACGTTATAAAATCCGCCGATCATGTTATTGATATGGGTCCGGAAGGCGGTGAGGCTGGCGGCCAAATTATAGCCAGCGGTACGCCGGAACAGATTGCTAAAACAAAAGATAGCTACACCGGCCAGTTTCTGAAAGCAGTCCTGCAATAAACGTTCTGGTAACTATTTTTTCTTGAAAAAGTAGTTGTATTCTTCGCGGATAGCCAAACGAAGCTCCCGGCGCTTGCTGGCATTTCTGGCAAACTGCCAGAGGATACTTCCCATAGTAAGAAACATTGCTAGAAAGAGCAGGGGGATGATAAACGTATCGAGATTCGGGAAGCGGTTACCCAGCCAGAAACTACCTAAAATTATACTGGTCGTCCAAACTACACCCCCAAGGATGTTGTAAAATGTGAAGCTCCGCTTGTTCATTTTGCCCATGCCGGCCACTAAAGGGACAATTGTGCGCACAACTGCCAAAAAACGGGCCAAAAATACAGCCTTGCCGCCATGCTTTTTGGAAAAGAGCTCAGCGCTTTTAATGTACTCCTTTTTAAAAAGAACCCCGTCGCTACGCCTGAAAACGCGTGGACCTACCTGCTCACCGATGACGTATCCCAGATGATACCCGGCTATCGCAGCAATGATTACGCATGGCAACAAGACAGACAATGGCAGCACACCTTGGCTGGCAAATAGGCCGGCAGCTAGCAGCAAGGTGTCCCCAGGTAGAAAAAATCCTATCAACAGGCCGCTCTCAGCGAATATAATCAGTGATATTGCTAGTATGCCACCGCTTTGAACAATGCTATCTACACTCAAAAGCATAGCTTTATTGTATCAGGGCTCCCCAAGAATCCCCATATCTGTTATACTAAGCACAAATAAGTCATAAGTTAAGGGATAAAGGGACGTTAATGGTTGATTTGGACACGCCGGTAAAATTACAAGAGCGCACAGTTGTACGCAAAGGCCTGAATAATTTGCGCTCAGAGGGCTTTGTGCCAGCTGTAATACATAACCACGGCCAACCGTCAGTGCATGTCATGGGTTTAGAAATGGAGCTAGGTAATATTTACAAGGCTGCCGGTAAACACCATCCATTACAACTGCAAATAGGTTCACAAAAATATCTGGCACTTATAAAAGATGCTCACTTTAACCCTGCCAAAAGACGTTTGCAGCACATAGTGTTCCAAGCCATCAACCAAAATGAAAAAGTAGAGGCTGAGGTGCCCATTCGCTTAGACGGGGAAATACCGGCCGAAAAAACCGGCTTGATGATACTGCATCAGCTTGACCACGTAGAGATTGAGGCGCTACCTAAAGATTTGCCCGACGAGCTTAAAGTGGATGCCACTAAACTAGTCGAGCTACAAGACAAAATTACCGTTGCGGATTTGCAAATTCCTGAAGGTGTGACGGTATTGACTGAACCGGAGCACCCAATCGCCATGGTAGTAGAAACCAAGGCTCAGATTTCTGAAGAAGAAGAGACTACCGAAACTGCCGAGGAGGGCGAAGAGGAAGTCGAGGGCGCACCTACTGAAGGTGGCAAGGAAGAAGCGGTCGACAAAGAATCTTCCGAGTCCGGCGACCAGAAAAAATCCAAAGAATAGAAACAACTTACCAACAATACTTAACTAGTCAAGTATTTTCTAAAAACTGTGCCGACCATGATCAAGAAACTAGAAACTAAACTAAAAAATCTGCCAATTTCACCGGGTGTCTATTTTCATAAGGACAAAACGGGGGAGATTATTTATATTGGCAAGGCCGCGAATTTGCGGAACCGGGTGCGCCAATACTTTCAGAAAAGCCGGTATAGGGACCCCAAAACAGATGTACTAGTCAATGAAATCGCGGATATAGACTGGACCGAGCTGGACTCTGAAGCCGACGCGCTTTTTTTGGAGGCTGAGCTGGTACGGCGCTACATGCCGCGATTTAACATCATGTTACGCGATGATAAAAGCCTGCAGTTTGTGCGCATCGATTATAAAAGCGATTATCCGACGGTTAGCCTGGTACGCCGGCCGCTGGATGATGGCGCGCGGTATTTTGGGCCGTACATCAATGGTTTTGCGGTTAAAAAAGCGCTGCGCTATTTGCGCCGGGCATTTCCTTACGCCACCAAGCGGTCGGTTGGCCAAAGGCGGGTTAGTCTGCACTATCATCTTGGTCTAGACCCCGGCCTGGAGGAGGGTAAAACCAGCCTGTCGCAGTACCGCGCGAATCTCCGCAAGCTTATGAAATATCTAGAAGGCGGCCGGCAAAGTTTATTGGTTGAGATTGAGCGAGACATGAAAAAGACAGCTAAAGCCAAAGATTTTGAAACAGCCGCCCATTTCCGAAACCAGCTGCAAGCGCTCAACCAACTAGGCCGACAGATTTTATTTAGCGATCGTGAAATACAAGATGCCGACAACGATGCCGCCTTAAACGGACTGGCTGAGCTACTCGGGCTAAAAAAGCCACCTGTCCGAATAGAGGGCTACGACATTAGTCACATGCAGGGCACTGACACGGTAGCCAGCATGGTGGTGTTTAGTAGCGGTGTCCCGAACAAGACCGCTTACCGAAAATTCAAAATGAGACTACCTGGCAATGATGATTTTGCCCACATGAACGAAGTTATATCACGCCGTTTGAGTGAAAAGAATACCAGCGAATGGAGTGTCCCGGATTTGATTTTAATAGACGGCGGCAAGGGCCAGTTAAGCTCAGCCCTGCAGGCCCGCGACGACGCAGGCTTATCTAAAATCCCAATGATCGGTCTGGCCAAACGCTACGAAGAAATTATCTTGAAAAAACCTACCACACCACAAAACCTTCGTTTACAAGGAGGCTCCTTGGAAAGTGCGCGGGTTGTGGAAAGCGGCGATTTTATAACTATTGGGCTGCCCGAACAATCGCCGGTGGTTAAGCTTTTGCAGCGTATACGTGATGAGTCTCACCGTTTTGCGATAAGCTATCACAGCACACTAAAGCGTGGCCGCCAGACAGGCAGTATACTGGACCAAGCGCCTGGAATCGGACTAGTGACTCGCAAAAAACTTATAAGAACTTTTGGTTCGGCAAAAGCTGTCAGCTTGGCCTCGTCAGACGAGCTCAAACTCGTTTTAGGTACAGCCCGCGCTAAACATTTGTACGATTACTTAAAATCCCATCATTAACAGCGAACTTCACCGGACGGGAACGTTTATTTGTTACAATAGTAGTTAGAATGCGGCGGTTATTTATGAGCTTATTATTGCGTTGGGCGGCCTCGTCTTTGGGCTTATGGATAGCGGCGGCCATTTTGGGTCGTGGTAGATTGGACGTTGGCGACACGCTCGCTACCATAATCATTGTCGGGCTAGTATTAGCTCTTGTGAATATGGCCATAAAACCTATCCTGATGATAATATCGTTCCCGGCTATTATCATTAGCCTAGGGCTTTTCATGCTGGTTATTAACGGACTAACACTACTGATTGCCAGTTGGCTTTACAACGCGCTATATATAAAAAACTTTGGCGTAGCTGTAGTCGCAGGAGTTATACTAGCTGTTGTGAACTTACTGGTTTCAAAAATTGTTAAAGACATTCCGGGGAAAGATTAAGATGACCATCTGGAACTATATAACCATCGCTACGGCTGCGTTGATTACTCTTTTGGTTTTAATTCAAACTAGGGGAGCAAGTTTAGGCGCTGGGTTGGGCGGATCCGGCGAAGTCAACACGGTTCGCCGCGGTTCTGATAAAACTCTTCACCAGCTAACTATAATTACCATTTTTGTTTTTGCTGCCAGTATTATTATTGGCATTGTAGCTCAATAGGAAAATATTTTGTGGTGAAGTATCAGGTGGCTAAATTGATACCGAGTGATGTGACTAAGCGTCGTTGGCGTAGGGTTGCTCTTCGGCGTCAGCGTCAAGCCACTAGCTTAACTCAGCAAGCCGACCAGAAGATTGAGAAACTACTGATTCGTCGTTTTAATCGGTTGGTTTTGGTACGCCGTTTCATCCTTTTGTGGATTTCGCTTTTCGTACTGTTGTTTGCTTGTACGGTTGTCCAGTTGCGAGCCTTGTCGCCATATTATCAAACGCTACACCCGGTACCAGGCGGTCTATATAGTGAAGGACTGATCGGCGGTTTTACCAACGCTAACCCCCTGTACGCTGCGAGTACGGCCGATGTTGCTGTTAGCCGGTTGGTGTTCTCTGGTCTGTTTGGATACGACAATAACAACAGCCTGGTGGGCAATTTGGCCCATGATTGGCAGGTTAGCCCATCCGGTAAGCGGTACATTGTCAGCCTCAAACATAATATTACTTGGCAGGACGGCCAGCCATTTACTGCTGATGACGTGGTCTTCACCTACCGAACAATCCAGAACATCGAAACCCAGTCACTCCTCTATACTAGCTGGCGGGGAATAACTGTTACTAAACAAGATATCTACACCGTAACTTTTGACTTACCGAATCAACTGACGGCTTTTCCCTACGCGCTTACCAACGGTATCGTGCCCAAGCACTTGCTTAAAAATATCGCTCCGCAACAATTGCGCAGCGCCTCATTTAACACAGAGCCGATTGGTACGGGTCCTTTTGAGTGGAAATTTGTTGAAGTTACTGGGGTGAGTAATGCCGACCGTCAGCAGCGTATAGCTCTGTCGGCCTTTGATAATTATTGGGCCGGGCGGCCCAAACTGGATGGTTTTAGCGTAACTACCTTCAGTGACGACAGGCACTTAATCGCGGCCTTTAGAGATAAACAACTCAATGCTATGAGCGGTCTGGAATCTCGGCCCGACGAGCTGGTCAAAGATAGCAACCTGGAAGTTTACGCGACACCGGAAACTGCCGCGGTTATGTCATTCTTTAATAATTCCAGGGCGCCGCTTAACGATGTTAACGTACGCCGGGCTTTGGTTAGTGGAGTCAACCGCAAATTAGTGGCTACCCTTTCGCAGTATGCCAATAAGCTAGTAGACAGCCCGTTATTAAAGAGCCAGTTGGGTTATGACCCATCAGTTACTCAGGCGGGCTATAATCCAGATAGCGCCAATCAGCTTTTAGATCAGGCTGGCTGGCTGCGTGATGCCAGCGGCCAGCGGTCCAAGGGCGGACAACCCCTTACGATATCTTTAAGCTCACAAGATACAGTGGCATATACTAAGACAGCCCAATTCCTACAAGAAGAGTGGGGGAAGTTGGGTATAAAAGTTAATGTGCGCTACTATTCCGCTGATGATTTACAGAGTGTAGTGATTGGTGGGCATGACTATGACGCCCTACTTCATGGGATTAGCATAGGCGTTGATCCGGATGTTTTTGCTTATTGGCATAGCTCACAGGCCAGTGTTAGTTCCCAGGGACGTCTTAACATCAGTGAATATAAGTCCACTGTTGCCGACCAAGCTTTAGAAGCCGGCCGAACGCGGTCTGACCAAGCTCTGCGGTCCACCAAATATCATGCCTTTTTAGCGGCTTGGGCCCAGGACGCACCGGCCCTGGCTCTTTACCAGCCTAATTTTTTGTATATAACCCGCAGCCCGGTTTTTAACTACCAGCGTAAAGCTATCAATACCAATGCTGGCCGATTTTATAATGTTAATCAATGGATGGTCCGGCAACAACACCAAAACCTCAATTAATTAGAGGTTGGTCTTAAAATGGTGTCCCTCTACGATGAGGCTAGAACCTATTTTGAGGAAAATTGTTAAATTGAGCAAGCCCCGCCGTTTGCCAGCCAAAGGCTAACCCGCCCCGCCAGCCCTGACTTTTACATATTTTTTAGATTTCCCCCCGCTGATTTTCTTTTTTTAATTGAGAAAAAGTCAGGTCTGTCGGGTCGGCTGCCCAAGAGGGCAGAAACGGCGTGGCGGTCGTTCATTTACCTGTTTCAATGTTGTATAATAACATCATCAAGAGAGCATTCTATGCAGAACGACACAAGCGGAGAAACTATGAGCAAAAAAGTAAACGAGATACTAGAAGAAGCCACCGAACATGTAAAAGGTGAGCTATCAAGGCAAGATATACCTGATAGACGATTAGAAATTTTCACTTATGCTAGAATGTCTCGTCATATAAGACTTGCAGAAAATAATGCCGCAAGCGAATATTACAAAAAACACGGACGACATTTCGATAATCACGACAATAATGGAACACATATAATTATATCCGTTCGTATTTTTATATTTATCATTTTTGCACTCTTAGCAAACCTTATACTCTATTTCCCAACGTATTATTTGGCAGTACATTGGGGTGAGGTTAATAAACATGATGCCACTTACATTGCCATTATAGTAAATACCGCTATTGGCATGATTGCGGGTGGTATTTGGAGTGAGTATGGAGCAAAACGCACAGCATTTATTGCTGGCATGCGTGCCGAAGCAGATAAACATGTTGTCGGTAACTATCATGAGGCAAGAGATAGGATAGAAGCACACAATGTTTCTAAGGGGCATCTACCAGACTATGATTTCGAGTGGGGCGACTGAACAAATACGAACTCCTAATGAAAGATGTGGAAGAATGTCATAATGAAATTGAGAGATGGCACAAATTTGCCCTCCAGTCATTTACCGCTTATCAAGCCCTGCGTATTGCGACGGCTCCAAATAAAGTAGGGCGCGAAACTGCACAAGAAAATTCTGATGCAATAAAGAAATACTACGATGCATTTATGGCATTTCAAAACGCTTCACGTATTGCGTCATTTTCTAACCTAACCAAAATATTTATCGGTTATCAAAATTCTAAAACTGGCAAAACAGCGCTCTCGTTAGATTTCTTATTACAAGAACTAGAAAAAGCACAGAATTTACCAAATTTTGATAAAGAATATGCAGCGCAATTAAAACGTAGCCTGAAATATAGCGAAAAAGTAAAAGAATTGCGCAAATTACGCAACCAGCAAATTGCTCACATAGATTTAAGCCCAGATTCCGTAAGTTTTAGTGACAAGCACTTTAAGAACCTACTCGGTTTGTCTAATAAAATACTAATGTTTTCAAATTGGTGCATTAACGGTGGCGAGCAAACCGGAAAATATTATGAAACTGTTAGTAATCATATTGATATGGACGTTAGCGCACTACTGAATACCTTAAAGGTCGCACAAGCATACCCTGACGAGTTTAATAATATAGCAAATAAGTACTGGCAAGACCATTAGTAGTCGTAGACAACGGCTTCGCCGTTCCGCCACGCCGTTTCTGCCCTTTTGGGCAGCCGACCCGACAGACCTGACTTTTTCTCAATTAAAAAAAGAAAATCAGCGGGGGGAAATCTAAAAAATATGTAAAAGTCAGGGCTGGCGGGGCGGGTTAGCCTTTG
>Ga0210057_1002370_pt1 | contig 27056 bp, 26 predicted proteins | sample CryGeyCG2114_010_2_FD_183968 | JGI IMG/M metagenome (GOLD analysis project Ga0210057, IMG submission 183968) | Groundwater microbial communities from aquifer - Crystal Geyser CG10_big_fil_rev_8/21/14_0.10 (SPAdes) (version 2) | ecosystem: Environmental > Aquatic > Deep subsurface > Groundwater ...
ATAATATGAATGAACTATTCGATTTTAAAACCAGAAAAAAAATTACTCAAGAAACTATCCCGACTCCGGAAAAAAGCAAGGAAGAAATGTATTTAGATGCCCTTAAAGCGGAAAGAGAAGTTTTGGCTTATCATTACGCCATGAGTCAATTAAGACGAGGTAAAAAAATAGAAGAAATGTCAGATGCGGATTTAGAAGATTATAAATCACACAGAGAGGCGTGGCAGAAGAGTAAGGAAGTATTTTTATCTATTTTTAATGGATTAGACGAAGATGATCAAGAAAAATCCATGAAACTTACTAACTTGCATCAGATTCAGCTTGCTATTTCTCTTTTGGAAAAACCGGAAGAATCCGATATTGAAAAAGAATCTTCGCCGGCGCCTAAAAATATAGATCAGATAACCTCAAAAACTCCGGAAACATCCTCTGAAGATCAGCCGGCTGTGGAAGAAACTGTCAATACCGATGATGCTGAAAATCCGGACAGAGGCTTAACAATGACCGAAGTCGAAAGAATGCTAAAATATGCAAGAATTACTGCTCGACCCCTTGAAACCGCCTATTGGGAAAAGAAAAAAGCTGAACTTCTTCAAAGACAAGAAGCCGAGGCAAATCCGGACAGGCCGGCGCCCAAAGGATTTTTGCAGAGAGTAAAAGACGGTTTTGCAAAAGGATTTTCTAAAGGGAAAGATTCTTTTTCTAAATTTAGTTTGAAAAGAAAAGAAGGAGGACCGACTGACACAACAACACCGCCACAAGAATCCGAAAGAGAACCGGTAAAAGAAAGCAAATGGGGGTGGCTTAAAGAGCGAGGTAAAGGTCTCATAAGTTTGGGTTTTTGGGAACTTAAACAGGCTGAAAGATTTCGAAGAGGGACCAAGGAGGTTGCTCAACAAACAAAAGAATTGGCGGAGGCTATTCAGCAGGAAACAAATCTTTCCGAACAAGAAGCCCAAGCGGAAGCCGAAGAAATAGCAGAAAACGTTGAAAGAGAGAATGTCGGCAAAATTGAACTTCTGGACTTTTATCGGGCCAACAAAGATATAATCAGAGAAAGAAAAAGAAATGAAAATGATCAGGTTATAGAAAGTATAATTCGTTCTGCCGGAAATGATTTGGTTGAAAAGCTCGCCAAATACAAAGGAGAATCAGGACAGGATGTTCTTACCGAAGAAAATAGGTTAGCTTTTGAAGCTGATTTACGCGGTGAATTAAACAAAATAAGAGATGGCGCGTTTAGAAAAGATTTTATCAATTTTGCTAAGCTGATGAGAAGAAACCTCGACGATAACTGGCGTTGGAGATATGTCTGGGGAACGGCCGAGGCTTTGCTGTGGACCGGAGTCGGCTGGTTTTCTTGGAAATTTTTAGCCGCTAAAAAAGCAGTCGCCGCGATTGCCGGCGGAGCCGAGGGAACAAGAAAGTTTGTTGAAACGGGAATGCATGAGAATGTCTGGAATACATTAAAAGAAATGGCGCAGAATGGACCTCAACATCTCAATTTAGATAATTCTGTTTTGCAAGAAGTCACTCAAAAAACTTTGGATGCTAATGGTATGTTCGAAAAAGAATGGATCAATCAAATCGGGGAAGGATTAAGAAGCTCTCGAACATTGCCGGAAGGATTTCCGATTAAGATACCGGTTGAAGTAATGAAAGTTCTTGGTCGTTAATAAATAATTATTTTTTAAAAATATAACCACTAAACAATGAATGAAGCTCAACAAAAATTAGCGGACAGGATAGGCGAATTGCTCGCCGAATCGCCTCTTGATGATGAAATCAAGAATTCTCTTTTGGAAAAAATGGAACAGATTCCGGAGCGTTTGTTATTCCGCTTGAAAGATGCTTTGGAAAGAGAGAAAGAAGATCTCGAAGCCATCGCTTTTGATATAGACTTGTTTCTAAAAGATCAGGATAAAAACTGGCAAAAAGTGGAAGAAGAACAAAAGAAAACTGCAGATGCCGTGGTTGATAAATGGGTCGAAAAACTCAAGTCTTAAATCTCGTTCGGTCTTTCCTCTCGGTCTTGTTCGATGTCTTTTATTGATTTCTTAGGTTCAACAAGTAAACACAACGCTCCTCATCTCTATTAGTTAGCTGGCAAGCAACTTGCTTTTTCAGGCACGCCGTCCATGCCTGCTGGCCTGGCGTCTCGTTCTCGGCTCGTCAGCCTCCGAAAGTCCCTCTAAAGCAAGTTGCTTGCCAGCTAATCCATGTTGCACTTGCGGGTTGAATATACTTTCATTAGTTTTGACTTTTAAAAAAATCTTGATATAATTTGTCCCACGTTCTTTAAAAAAGGGAATTTTGATGTCAAGTTATCTTTGGAAAAAAGTTAACAGAAATTCTATTTTAGTCGATCTTGAATTTCCGTCTGAAGATTTAGTTCAGGATTTAAAAATTAAAAAACACTCTGGCAAGGGTTTGGCTATTATTGGAAATTGCGATGGCGACTTGTATTACAAAGGCGAAAAAATCAGTCTTTATAAATTCAAGCGAAAACGGAATGGAAGATTAAGATCATCTAACGGCTTCGAACTTTATGATGAATTATACGGCAAGCCCGTTTTGAACTCAAATGTTCTTGACGCCCTTTTCTATAACCAGCATCTTATTCCGGAAAACTGGAAAAAGAGGAATGAGGATGGCAACATTCTTCTTGCAAGTTTTTGGGGGACAATTTATATTGATAAACGTAGTCGCGTGTTGTTTGTCAAATATCTTTTCTTTGACGATGATCAAAGGTGGCATCGTGGCTTTGGATGGCTCAACGGTGGCTGGAGTAATGCTTATCCCGTTGCGGTTCTTGGAGGGGAACAGCCTCGGGATTGACAAAGTGCCATCGAAAAATATGGTTCCCGCCTCTCCGGAGGCGATTTTTTGATATTGGTATATTCAACTTGCAAGTAGTACAACATGAGTTAGTTGGCAAGCAACTTGCTTTAGAAGGACTTTCGGAGGCTGACGAGCCGAGAACGAGACGCCAGGCCAGCAGGCATGGACGGCGTGCCCGAAAAAGTAAGTTGCTTGTCAGCTAACTAATAGAGATGAGGGGCGTTGCGCTTAGTTGTTGAACCTAAAAAAATGTTGATTAAGTTTTTTTGGTTTATGTTAAAATAACTATATGATAGAAACAGGGACAACAATTGAACAGGAGATAGCCCAGCTCGAACAACAGCTCGCCGAAAAGAGGGTATCTTTGGAACAGGACTCATCTGTTACGGGACAGGAAGATCCAGGAGAAAAAGAAACTCTAAAACAGATGATCGGCGAGAAAATCCAGCGCCATATTCCGGCCTATCAGCCAGCCCAACCGGTTCCTGCTCCGACAACGACAAAAAAATCCGTTGATGATCTTAGTTATAACGACCCCCAATTGGCAGACAAAGTTCAGGAGTTTGTGAATGTCGCTTTCAATAAGGGCTTAGACGATGCCATAAAATCAGTTGACAAGTCCGGCAATCCCGCGCTTATCGACGCTTTTCATGATGTTCTTGTGGACAGGCTTTATGATATTCTTTTGGAAAGGAAAAAATTAGAAGAAGTTAAATAAATTGTCGTTATTTTTTTTGATAATTTATGCTGTTGTTTTAGCGATAATAGCCATCGCGGTTTTCGTTTTGCTTGGAGCCATGAGAACCCGAGGGAGCATCGCCAGAGCTTTAAACATGTCCTTGTTTTTAATCAGCGTTCCAAGGGGAAGCTCTTTAACGGGTTCGGGGCAGACTCAACCTCCGGAAAAAGAAGTAATTTCCGTAATGGAACAGCTTTATTCGTCCTTTACCAGTCTTCATGCCAAAGGTTGGAATAAATTCATATACGGAGAGCCTTATGTTTCTTTAGAGATAGGGGTTCACCATATCGGCGAAGAAATACATTTTTACATGGCGGTGCCCAAAAGCTACGAACAAATCTTTGAAAAACAGGTTCATGGTTTTTTCCCGATAGCTCAAGTCGAGAAAATTAACGATTACAATATATTCAATCCAGAGGGAGTTTCCTTGGGGGCGTATTTAAAATTAAAAGATAATTCAATTTTGCCTTTTAAAACATATCAATCGCTTCCAGTCGATCCTCTTGGCGGTCTGGTAACCGCTTTTTCAAAGATTCAAAAAGAAGGTGAAGGAGCGGCTATACAGATTCTTTTGAGGCCTTCTCATCAGGATGAAGTCAGAAAATTGGCCCAAAAAACCGCCAAAGAAATGCAGTCCGGGTTTAATTTTGCCAAAGCATTGTCCTTGGCAAAACATCCGCCCAAAAAAACGACAGGCAACAAAGATCAACAACCACCGCCGGCGCCGACTCCGATAACACCTTTTGAGGGAGAAGTTGTGAAGGGGATCCAAAATAAGGCGTCAAAACCGTTGTTTGACGCAAATATAAGAATTGTCGTTTCCGCTAACGACGAGGGACGGGCTGGCCAACTGCTTAATGAATTATCCGGTGCTTTCGTTCAGTTTTCCTCTAATGAAATGAATAGTTTAAAACTATTTAAACTAACCGGAGGTTCCCTTAAAAAATTTTTATTTAATTTTTCTTTCCGTCTTTTTGATAATTCCCAGACCGCGCTTTTATCCAGCGAAGAGGCGACAAGTTTATTCCATTTTCCTTTAGGCACGACCTTGGCGCCGAGGATAAAATTTCTAAGATCAAAATTGTCCGAACCACCTCATAATCTTCCGCAGGAGGGAATTTTGCTTGGTAAAAACATATTTCGGGGGGTGGAAACGGAAATTCGGATGACGAATAAAGATCGCCAAAGGCATCTTTATGTGATCGGGCAGACCGGTACCGGAAAAACCGTGTTTATGAAATCAATGCTTCGCCAAGATGTAGAAAACGGCAAAGGCGTATGTGTGATTGATCCTCATGGAGATTTCGCGGAATATGTGCTTTCAATTGTTCCGCCCGAACGCGCCGAAGATGTTATTTATTTTGATCCCGGCGATATAAATTTTCCGATGGGATTAAATATGCTTGAAATAGATCCGACTCATCCGGAACAAAAAACGATGGTAATAGACGAACTTTTCGGAATTTTTGATAAACTTTACAATCTTAAGGAGACCGGTGGACCGATGTTCGAGAAATATTTTAAAAATTCAGCTTTGTTGTTGTTAGATGATTATGAACACGAAATTCCGACTTTGGCTGATATTTCTCGGGTGCTGGTTGACGACGCTTATCGGGCCGATAAACTGACTCGCGAAACCAACCCTCTTGTATCCCAGTTTTGGCATTTGGAAGCCGAAAAAGCCCAAGGTGAACAAAGTTTGGCAAATATGGCGCCGTATATCACTTCAAAAATAACCTCTTTCGTTTTTAATGAATTTCTTCGACCGATCATAAACCAAAAGAAAAGCTCTTTTAATTTCAGGGAAGTGATGGATAATCAGAAAATTTTAGTCGTTAATCTTTCAAAGGGCAGGATCGGCGACCTTAACGCTAATTTATTAGGTATGATTATCGTGGGCAAGCTTCTGATGGCCGCTTTGTCCAGAGTTGATATCGTTGATGAATCGGCTCGAAAAGATTTATATCTTTATATTGATGAATTCCAGAATTTTACCACCGACAGCATTGCGACCATACTATCTGAAGCTCGAAAATATCATCTCGATTTGATTATAGCCCATCAATTTATTAAACAACTGAAAGAGGGGATTCGTGACGCTGTTTTCGGAAACGTCGGTTCTATCGTCTCTTTCCGAATAGGTCCTGATGACGCTGAATTTATGAAAAATAAATTTGAGCCGGTATTTTCTCCGCAGGATCTTATGAACATAGACAATTTAAACGCGTATATCAACTTACTTATTAACGGGCAAACGGAAAGGCCTTTCAACGTTAAAATAGACACAAGCGGTGTTTTTGGGGCCGAAAATCCAGAAATGACGGAATATTTAAAACAACTTTCCCGTTCCAAATATGCCCGGCCCCGCGAAGAAGTTGAAAATGAAATTAAAGCCAAATTTTCTACCGCTGACGAACTTATTTCCGGAAGCAAGTTTTGATAAAAATTAAACATGAATTTTTTTCTTAAATTCAGCAGAAAAGATTTATTTTTTTCTTTTGTTACGGGTTTAATAACCGGTTTTTCAGCTTGGAGAATTTTTGAATATTTGGAAATACCTAAATTCGGGAATTTTTCTTTTTTCTGGCTTATTTTGATCGTGCCTGTTTTGTGGTTTTTGGGGGTAAATCTGGGATATTTTTTGGGCAGGTGGTTGTCTTTTTTTAATCAATTTGGGAAATTCTCAGCCGTCGGTTTCACTAATGCGGCGGTATATTTTGGAATTTTAAATTTTTTAATATATTGGTTTGGTATAAATAAGGGGCTATGGTATTCTGTTTTTATCGCCTTGTCCTTTGTTATCGGGGCAACTCACAGTTACTTTTGGAATAAATTCTGGGTATTCGATGCTACGGATAGTGATGTCAGTGGACAGGAGTTCAGTAAATTTTTAGGTGTATCCATGATTGCCGGTTTGCTAAATGTTGGTATCGCCTCGGGGGTCGTTAATTTAATTAATCCTATCTTTGAATTAACATTGGACCAATGGGCAAATATAGGCGGAGTTGCCGGTTCAGCAGTAGCATTAGCGGCTAGTTTTATCGGCTTTAAGTTGGTGGTATTTAAAAAGTAAAAATTAAAATTTATATTATGGGAAATGAGAAAAATATATCTTCGTATACTTTTTTAACGATAAAGCAGAGAGATACTCTCTTACGTTCTTTGGAGGATAAATTGGGGTTTAGTAAAAAACAAGGAGAAGATCTTCGAGAAAGATATTTTCAATTTTCTAATTAGAATTTAAAAAAAGAAGTCGTTAATTCTTAACGACTTTCAGATTGCTGGTTTTTGAGAAATAGTATATATTAAAAAAGCTAACAATAAGTAATTGGATTTGATATTTTAAAGTATTTAAAATTATTAGGTTTTAATTGCTTAAATATTTATGTCAGAGAAAACAGAAGAAAGAAAAAAAATATTAAGCCCCGAATTAAAAAAAGAGTTTGAAGAAGCTGGTTTTGAAGATAATGCCGCGGTTGTGATAGGAAACAAAGAAGAAATGGAAAGAGCCAGAGAAAGAATAGAAACCGAAGGTAGAACAAAGGATTTAAAAACATATATCAAAATGCACAAAAATTCAGTAGTTGTGCCGCGACATCTTTTTGATAGCATGGATGCAGTATCCCAAATAATGTTGAGCGACAAGAATTCTGGTTATGGAGAAGTGGGTTTTTATGGTTCGGGAATTATTTTAAACTACATCGATAAAGATGGAAATTTAGCTGAGGTTAAAATAGACGCCAAATTAATAGACGATTATAAGAAATTGTCCGGTCATGATGTTAATAGAAAAATATTAAGAGATCTATCTGACTATGATTTTAATATTACTCCACACAAGTTTGCAATGAACCAATATTATCTTGATTATCTAAAAAAATTGCAGAAAGAGATTGCAGAAAGAGCAAAAGAAAAAGGAATTGATAAGTTTGACTTTTAATAAATTCACAATACTGCTTAAATTTATATACAAACCCTGCCAATGTTGGCAGGGTTTGTATAATAGATCTATTAGTTTCTCCCCAACAAATCATAGGGAAGTTCGAATATCTTCTTTTGAAAAATATAGATAATGGCCTTTTCGGGTCAAATAATTACGGGTCGGATTTAAGTTCACAGTCTTCAAAAAATAAACTTTTTATCTCGCCGAAATATAAATTGCATCAAGCGGGTTTTTTATATATTGTATAGTCATGCTGTATCGTAAATACAGACCGCAGATATTTGCTCAAGTTGTCGGGCAGGAGCATGTGGTAAGAACACTAAAGGGAGCTTTAATGACTGGCCGGATAGGGCACGCTTTTTTGTTTACCGGACCCCGAGGAACCGGCAAAACTACCTTGGCGAGAATTTTTGCCAAGGCTTTGAATTGTAAAAAAATAAAAAACGGCGAGCCGTGCAATGAATGCGATTCATGCCTTGGAGCCAATCGCGGAAATCTTCTGGACATTATTGAAATTGATGCCGCATCCCAGACAGGCGTTGATAATATTCGAGAATTAACTGATTCAGCCGCTGTTTCAGCTCCAAGCGGGGGTTATAAAATTTTTATTATCGATGAAGTCCACATGCTCTCCAAGTCCGCATTTAATGCGCTTTTAAAGACGCTGGAAGAACCTCCGACGCACGCGGTTTTTATGTTAGCTACGACTGAACCCCATAAAATAATACCTACTGTTTTATCCCGTGTTCAAAGATTTGATTTTAAGCGTTTGACTCCGGTTCAAATATTTCAAAAATTAAAAAGCGTTGTTAAACAAGAGAAAGTGGAAATTGAAGATGAAGCTTTGAGAGTTATCGCATCTTCATCTGACGGAGCTTTGCGTGATGCTGAAGTTTCATTGGCAAAAGTTCTTTCCGTTGCCGGTTCGGATAGAATTACCGTTGAACTGGTTGTTAAAATTCTCGATTTGGTTCCGACCGCTTATCATCCTGAATTTTTTGGATATTTGATTTCAGGAAATAAGGTTTCTGCTTTGGATTTTATTCAAAAAATGCACGGTTCGGGAATGGATTTGGAAAATTTTGCCAAAGATTTTCTTGAATATTCACGTAAGGTTTTGATGGCAAAAATAAATCCTGCCGTTTTAGTTTCTTTGGGAGAAGAATTGCCGGAACAGCATCAAGTAGAAGGCAAAAAACTTGTTAAACTTATTCAGCTTTTTACCGTCGCCAGAAACGAAATGAAAACATCTCCTATAATTCAGCTTCCATTGGAACTTGCTGTTCTTGAGTTTATAGAATATAAATAAATATTCTTTATTTTAAAGAATATTTATTTATAACAAACGAACGGGTTTGTCCTGATTTTAGGTTGTCTAATTTTATGTTTCCGATACGGATTCTTTTTAATGAAACGACGGTATAGCGAAGTTCATCGAGCATTATCCTTATCTGGTGGCGTTTTCCTTCGCTCAGTATTATTTGGATAGTATTCTTATTTAAAATTTTGGCCTTAGCGGGAAGAAGTTTGCCGAGGGTTTTTGTCTGCATCCCCGATTTAAAAATAGCCGGAATTCCGGCCCGCAAAGGCTCTTTTACGGTAACTACATATTCTTTTTCATATTCTGATTTTTCAGATAAAATTTTTCTTGCAAAACGACCGTCGTTTGTCAGGATCAAGAGTCCTTCCGATTCCTTATCTAATCTCCCGATCGGGTAGAGTCCATGTTTTTTCCATTCGGATATTACGCTTTTCTTCCCTAATAAATCCTGTGTCGCCAATCCCCGAGGTTTATAAAAAGCAAGATATTTATTTTCTTTTAATTTGCCCCTTATATCAATTTTGTCGTTTTCATTCACTAAAACTCCGTTTTTGGCTTTCTCTCCGTTAATAAAAACCAAGCCGCTTTCAACAAGTTTATCCGCTTCACGACGCGAAACAAAGCCCTCATCCCTTAAGTATTTATTAATGCGGATCGGATATTTCATTTTGGATTTAAAATTCTATTCGCCGTTTCAACTGCGCTTGCAAAAGCCCCTTCCACCGTGGCTGTTTCTTCGCCGGAGCAGAAAGCTTCACCGGCAAAGAAAATAATATTGTTAATAGGTTTTCTTAATTCCGCAGAGGCTTTTTTTGCTCCCATTGATTCATAACTGTAAGCTCCTTGAGCAAAAGGATCTGCGGGCCAATTTATCACTTTGGAATTAATAAATTTTTCTTTCAAAATATTTACATCGATTTTAAAAATATTTGAAAGAGACAGAAGAGCCAAATCAAGTATTTTTTCAGGAGATTTATTTTTTAATTTTTTAGCATTAGGACCGCCAATCCAGCCGGTAATAACAGGAAAGGATTGAAAGGGCTGTGTCCACCAAATAGGCACTTTTTCTTCTGAAGATATAAAGATATGAGTGTTTTGTTCTTTTTTTATAATCTTCATCCACCATGAGTCTTGAAATTGAAGAAGAATTTTAATAACTCCACCAAAACCAATTTTTGAAATTTCCTTTAATTTACATGGAATTGCCGGACTGAATTTGAGAGAAGATATGATTGGCAGAGAAACGGTGATAATAGTTTTTTGAGCTTCGTAAAGTGTTTTATCAGCGCATTTGATTTCTGCGTCGTTACCAATTATTTTTATTGATTCAACTTTTTTATTAAAAAGTATTTGAACCCTGTTGTTTTTACATTCGAGTTCAAGAAATTTAATAAGAGATCCGTAACCTTCTTTAATTATCCCGAGTTTCCAAACATGTCTTCCTAACCACTCATCACGGAGAACAAAAGTGCTTATTTTCTTAGGGTCGGCCGCGTCATAATTTTCAGTGGTTCCTATTATTAATTTTTTTAAGGTTTCGTATTTTTTTTCTTTAAAGTATTTATTTAAAAATTCGGCAATCGGCATGTCTTTTTTTAAATTTTTCAGTCTTTTGTTCAGCAGATTTTCGTAGGACCATAATTCCGGTATTTTGACAAGTTTTCCTTTGTGGGCATACAGATAATCAATTTTGTTAATTGGAACATAAGTAAGCCCGGCCTCTTTTAATACGGTTTTTGTAATAGGAGCCGGACCATGAACAAACTCTGCGCCTCCTTGAGCCGGATAGCCGAAAGTTTCTTTAAAAAGAGGATATATTCTTCCGCCGATTCTGTCTCGAGCTTCAAGAATAGTAACTTTTTTCCCTGTTTTAGAAAGTTCCTTTGCTGTCATTAAACCGGCTGCTCCGGCTCCGATTACTAAAATATCGGTCTTAATTTTCATGAATAATTGAAGCGCCTTCCGGTTTACGGGAAGGCGTTTTCAGGTAATTTGGGAAGTTGTTTTTAATTTGAATTTTCCGGATTTTCGTGTTCGCTTCGTTTGTTAATCTTGGTCATCAAATCATAATATCCTTCAAAGTAGCCTTTGCGATGAGCTCCCCTTTGAATGAAAATATAGAGAGGATACAATATCATGACAAGTCCTATGAAGTCTAAGAAATTGTTTCTAAAGAAAAGAATTACAGCAACGCCGGCGGCGGCGATGACCAAAAGACCGGCCGGGCTCATTCCGCGGACATCTTTTAAAAGTGTTTCATATTCCTCCTGCAATTTAGCCAGTTCTTCTTTGGTTGCGTTTTTTATTTTTCTTATGTTTTTTTTATCGAGTTTCATAAAAATATGTTAAATGTTTATATTAATAATTTTATCACCATAAGGTAATTAACACAAGAAACAAGAAAACCACAATGGTCGAAATGATATTTTGAAAATTATAAATAACTGTCTAACCAAATAGCGTGGCAGGTATAACCTTCCGTGTTTTTTTGAAGATAATCCTGGTGATAATCTTCCGCAAGATAAAACTTTTCTAATGGTTCTACTTTTGTAACGACCGGGTTTTCCCAACGTTTGGATTTGTTGACGATATCTATAAAATCAATAGCCTCTTTTTTTTCTTCGTCATCAGCATAAAAGATAACGGAACGATACGAATCACCGATATCATTTCCTTGTCGATTTAAAGTTGTGGGGTTGTGGATTCTAAAGAAAAAATCCAACAAGCTCTTATAAGATGTTTTTTCCGAATCATATTCAATTTCCACAACTTCCGCATGTCCTTCATGGTTTCTGTAAGTCGGGTTATTGATTTTTCCTCCGGCATATCCGATCCTTGTTTTTGTCACCCCTTTTTCTTTTCGGATGAGTTCCTGCATTCCCCAAAAACATCCTCCGCCCAATACTATTTTTTTAATCATGTTTTTTAAATTATTTTCCGGGAACAAATTTCATTGATATGGAATTTACGCAATGGCGAATATTTTTAGGGGTTAATCCTTCTCCGGTGAACACATGTCCAAGATGTCCCCCGCATTTTGCGCATGTTATTTCTGTGCGTATTCCGTCAGCGTCTGACGTTTTTTTGACCGCGCCGGAGATTTCATCGTCAAAACTTGGCCAGCCACAAGTTGACTCAAATTTGTCTTTAGAGTTATATAGCGGAGCCTCGCATTGCCGACAGACATAAACGCCGGTTTCTTTATTGTTAATATATTCTCCGGTAAACGGAGGTTCTGTCCCTTTGTCTATTATTATTCTTTTTTCTTCGGGTGTTAAAGTATTCATGTTTATTTTTTTTTAATTAAATTTTTTTTAGGAAAAATATCAATGGCAAGATTTTATTCTATCCAAATGTAAAAGTAAATGCTTTGAGTCCGGGTTTTTGAATTATAAATTTAAGGATGCGAGTTTCTGATTTGTCGCTCTGAATGATTTTATAAAGTCCGGCCTCTTTTATCTTTACAATACTTTTTCCGTCAGAAGTTCTTAAAATGTCATCGCCGGCTTCCGATTCAAGGGGCTTGCCGTCAAGAAGCACTTCGACAATAATTTCATTTTCCGCTTCGGCGACAAAGAAAACATCCTTGGCGGTATAAGAGTAAACGATGCTATCGTTTGAGGCTGTGTTTTTAGAGAATTCGGGGCTTATTTCCCAATTTTCATTAGGAAAAAGAAAACTTTTTTGTTGATTGTTTCGCGCTGATCCAAAATAGGTTTCAGGACTTCTGGGGCCGTATTCAACAGAAGCTTCTTTTGTCAAAGATTCATCAATTAGCTTGTTTTCCCCCAAGACAGCTACGCGTTCATTTAATGCTTCTTGAATTTTATTTTCCGTTTCTTCATAAGCTCCCTCTCCGATATGATCAAAAATAACATAGCCGTCAATGTCTATCAGATATTTGCGCGGCCAGTAAAGATTTTTATAGGCGGTCCATGTTGAGTAGTCGTTATCGAGAACGACCGGAAATTTTATGCCGAGTTTTTCCACCGCTGTTTTGACGTTATTGTAATTTTTTTCAAACTCAAACTCCGGCGTGTGGATTCCGATAATAACAAATCCTTCTTCTTTGTATTTTTCATACCAGGAATTCAAGTAGGGAGTTGTTCTTTGACAGTTTATACAGCTGTATGTCCAAAAATCAACAAGAATTACTTTTTTTCCGATAAGATCATTGATGGCAATGTTTTTTCCGTCCGTGTTTATAAAACCGTCAGGCGTTGTGATTTCTTTAGCTAATTCGTAACGTTTTGATTTTTCTTCTTTACTCATTTCATTTTCTCTTGGGTCTATTGTAATAATTTCATTTGTTCCGGTTCGGCGCGCGCTGTTTTTATCAATAAAATAAATAGCTCCGGCAATAAGAATAAGAACGATAATAAGAATACGAGTTTTAGAATTAAGCATTTTGTTTATTTGAGAAGTAATTTGTTAAGAAATTCAAAATTAGCGATCAGAGAAAGTTTTTGAGTAAAGATAAGAACTCCGAGGGCAAGAAGGATAATCCCGAAAACTATGTTTAGATATTTAAGTTTTAAGGCGTGGCGATTGATAAAATCAGAGGCTTGCGCCGTGAAAGCGCCGACGATAAGAAAGGGGATGCCTAAACCTAATGAATAAGTAAGCAAAAGGATGAAAGCTGATCCTGGTTGTGTGGCGGCAAGACCGAGAATAACCCCTAAGGCTGGACCGACACACGGTGTCCAGCCTACGGCGAATGCCAGACCAAATAAAAATGAAGTGACATAACGAGATTTAAAATTTTTCTTTACTCCAAATTTATATTCTTTTTCCAAAAAAGAAATTTTGATAAGTCCGATTAAATAAAGCCCGAAGAAAATAATCATTGCTCCGCCGATGCGGGAAAGCCAAAGTTGAACATCATAGGCGATGTTTTCAAGAATAGTATTTAAAAGAACGCCAAGAAGAGCGAAAATTATTGAAAATCCAAGAACAAAGAAAACGCTGTTGATAAATATTTCTTTGCGTTTCGGTTCTTTTTCCATACTGCCGGTTCCGGCAAGATAGGCGAGAAATCCTGGAATTATGGGGAGCACACAAGGAGCAAGAAACGAAATTATTCCTCCTAAAAAGGCCCCGATTATAAGAGCTTCCGTCATTTATTATTGAGTTAAATACTTGTTAATTTCTGTTTTGTATCGATTTCCATCCCAGCTTTCCGGAGATTTAAGAATTCTTTGGTTATTTTTAACAAATACTTTTGTGTGCTGATAAGCCACGCCGAATTCTCTTGCCAGATTCCTTTCATCATCGTCTGTTTGTTCGTCGTTATAGTTTACTCGAAAACCGATTACTTTATCTGTGGTTAATTCATTAAATACGCCTTGCATTATCGGAAATTCAGCCCTACAGATCGGGCACCAGTTGGCATAAAAATAAACAACAATTATTTTGTCTGATTTCAAGGCCGTATCATAGTCGGATTTTTTAAAATCAAGCAAAGGCGCCAATTCGCCGGCGAGGACTGTGCCTGAATATTTCATCATATTGTCATTTTTTTCCATCATTTCACTTTTTTCGTCTTCTGCCATGGCATCTTCTTTTATCATTGAATTTTGTTCTTGTTCTGTTTTTTCTTCTTTCGATTCAGGCTTCGGGTTTGATTCCGGTCGGTTTGTGAAATAAAAAATACCTCCTAAAAGCAATACTATTGCAATTATTCCAATAATTCCGGATACGGCGAATCCTTTTTCATTTTTAATTTTCCGGACAAGTTTATTTTTTTTTCATGATTTTAATGTTTTTTTAAAAATTGATTCTTTAATGATAATTTCGTTTTGTGTTTGTGTCAACCCAATTTTTGTTATTGACTTGGATGTGGATTCAATAATTTTTGCAGGCGTTTTTTTGTTTTTTTCCACCACAGCCAGCGATCGCCGAAGATCATATCAGTTCCAATAATCAGCAAAACTGACCCGGGCGTAAACGGAGTGATTAAAACGAGAAATCCAACAATGATAAAAAAGATACCGAATATTTTTTTCATGTTTTTTTAATTCTAAAGACCCATTTTCCAAACTCAACAGCGGCTATGTTAAATACGCCTACAAATAAGACGCCCAGAATCCAAAATGGCGGTAAGGAAACCGTGTCGAGTAAAGATTGCATGAATGGAGCATAGATAGCCATTCCCATAAGAATTATTCCAATACACACGCCGAAAAATAAATAAAGATTGGAAAAAAGAGAATATCTAAAAATGCTTTTTTCCAGACTTCTTACTGAAAATGCCAAAAACAGGGTATAGCTTCCAAAACTGGCAAAAATAAATGTTCTGACAAGATCTTCGGAAAAACCAATTCGCAGTAATAACCAGTATAAAAAGAATAAAAGCGCGCTTGTAGAAAGACCAATGAATAGAATTAGGAACTTCATCACCGGATCAAAAAGTCCCGTCTTGATTTTTTGTGAACGGCGGTTTAATCCGTCGATGTTTTTTTCAAAAGCGAAGGCGACGGCCGGAAAACTGTCCGCAAAGAAATTTACGTAAAGAATTTGAAGTGCGTTCAAAGGAAGAGCCAAACCGGTTATGAGGGCCCCGCCGATTAAAAGCAATTCGTCTGCTATATCGGAAAGAAGATAAACAAGCGTTTTTCTTATATTGCTCATGATTTGACGACCCTCTTTTACGGCGGCGGCGATAGTTTCAAAGTTGTCGTCCAATAAAACAAGATCCGCAACATCGCGGGCAACTTCTGTTCCCGAGCCCATGGCAATACCGATATCCGCCTGTTTGATACTGGGCGCGTCGTTTACTCCGTCACCGGCCATGGCTACTATTTTTCCTGTTTCTTGAAATGCTTTCACTATTCTGATTTTATCGGTAGGGGAGACTCGGGAAATTATTTTCAGAAAAGAAAGACGTTCTTTTAAGTCTGTATCGGAAAGGGTTTGAAGCTCCGAAGAATCAAGGACGCTTCTCTTTTCAAGATTCATGCCGACTTCTTTGGCTACGGATTCAGCTGTGCCTCGATGATCGCCGGTCATCATTACAACCTTTATTCCTGACGCCTCAACACTATTTATGGCTTCTTTAACATTTGACCTGACAGGATCGCGCAAGGTAATGAGGCCTTTAAAAGAAAGGTTTTTTAAATTTAAATCTTTTGAGAAAGCAAAATCTTCTTTTTTTTCAATTTCTTTCGTTGCAATGCCTGTTACAAGTTTTCCGGATTCGGCTAAAGAGCTTATTTCTTCGAGAATCTTGTTTTTTTCTGTTTCATTCATCGTTGAATGATTGACGAAAATATCCGGCGCCCCAAAAAATATCAACAAATGTTTTCCTTCATTGTGGATAAGGGACGCTGAAAATTTATTAGCCGCATTAAAGGGCAGGAAACTTAAGACGGGAGTTTTATTTTTAATATCCTCAACAAATACTCCCCTAAGCGCGGCTGATCGAACCAATGATGTTTCCAGTACTCTTCCACTTGTTCTCCAGGCTGAATAAGGATCGGAGGGATTCTCTATCAAAACATCGGTATTTATAAGAGCCATTTCGAGAAGTTTTTTTTCTTCTCCTGTTGTGATTGGAAGTATTTTATCCAGTTCCATTTTTGCTTCCGTTAAAGTTCCGGTTTTATCCGTTAAAATAACGGTTGCGCTTCCTAATGTTTCTGCCGCTATTAATTTTCTTATAACTCCTTTGCGCCGTGCCATACGCTGCACCCCTACCGATAAAATTACAGTCATAGCTACCGGCAAACCTTCCGGGACAGCTGAAACTGCAATGGCTACGGCTGTTAAGAACATTTCTATGGGAGAATATCCCAAAGCGATTCCTGTGATAAAAATGCCAACAGTAAAAATACCTACAAATATTCCTAATTTAATACTGAAACGTTTTATTGAATTTTGAAGAGGAGTTTCTTCTCTTTGAGATTTCGCCACCAAAGTTGCGATTTTACCAAGTTCTGTTGAAAAATCAGTACGGCATGTAACTGCAATTCCAACCCCTTGAGTGACAACGGTTCCGGCAAAAACCATAGAATTCTGATCGCCGATAACGGAGTTTAGGCTGACAGGTTCAGTCGTTTTTGATACCGGCAAAGATTCGCCCGTAAGGATTGTTTCATCAATTTGCAGTTCATTAACGTAAAAAAGCCGTCCGTCTGTGGGAATGCGGTCTCCTTGAGAGAAGTGAATAATATCGCCAGGCACTAAATTAGCGGCGTCTATTTCATGTTCCATGCTTTCGCGAATAACTCTAATTCTTTGTTTAAGATATGTCTTAAGTTCAGCCAAAGCTTTTTCGGCTTTGTATTCCTGATAAAAACCAAGAATCGTATTGGCCATTAAAGCTGCAAAAATAAAAATAGCATCACGATAATGAGCTATCGAAAAAGTAATAATTCCGGCTGAAAGCAAGATCAAAATTAAAGGACTTCTGAATTGATTTAAGAGAATAAAAAAGACCGGAGATTGTTGGCGTTTTTCAATTATGTTTGGTCCAAAAATTTTTATTCTTTTTTTCGCTTCATTTTCTGAAAGTCCTTTTTGAGCATCGGTTTCCAGTATTCCAACAACTTTTGAAATTTCCATAGACCAGAATGGGATGTTTTGTAAGTCGATTGTTGTTTTTTCATTCATTGTTTAGATTTAAGGATTATAAAATTAAAAATATGTATAATGCGTATGCAAATAGCATTATTCCCCCGCTCCATTTTTGGAGGATATATTTTTTGCCGGTAAACATCATTGTTAACAAAATTAAAGAAGAGATGAATGTTATAGATAGATCAAAGGTTAATTTTTTGGATATTTCCAAGGTTTGAAAAAGGGCAGTTATTCCCAATATCCCCAAAAAATCAAAAATATTTGAACCGACTATGTTTCCTAAAGATATGCCGAAATTCTTCCGATAGGCAGCCCTAAAAGAAACGGTTAGTTCGGGCAAAGAAGTGCCGACAGCGACAATGGTCAAACCGATAACAGCTTCGCTTAATCCAATTTGGGTGGCAATGCTTTTAGCGCCGTTTATAACCCAGTCGGCGCCAACAATAACCCCAGCCAATCCGACAATAATCATGATTATTGAAAGGCGAAGAGGGTACGATTTGATTTTTGGATCATCAATATCGGTGGCGTGGTCAATTTTATTGCTAAGAGAAAGATGAAGAATCCAGACAACAAGTGTTATTAGGAGAATGATTCCTTCACCTTTTGATATTTCAAAAAACTTTCCTCCTAATATTGGAAAGATGACAATGATTCCCGTTAATAAAATAGCAAAAACATTTGCGGTTAAATCGTGGTATATCCAGTCTCTTTTGGCGTTAATAGGATAGATGACCGAAATCAAACCAAGAATAAATAGAATATTGAATGTGTTGCTTCCAATAACCGTGCCGAGGCCTATGTCAACCTGCCCTTGCATGACCGATGATAAAGTAATTCCCAATTCCGGTATGGAGGTGCCGATGCCCACGATGACAATGCCGATAATCCAATTGGAAATGTTTAAAGTTTTGGCTATTGATTGGCTTCCATAAATCAAAATATCCGACCCTTTTATAAGAATAAAAAATCCGAAAATAAAAAAGACAAGACTCCAAATCATTGTAATTTATTATATATTATTTACGACTTTGGTGGAAATAATATAAATGATATAATAAAAATATGGGTAAACAGCTAAAATTCAAAATTTTGTTTGTTGCTTCTGAGGCGGCGCCATTTGTAAAAGTCGGCGGATTGGGTGAAGTCATGTATTCTTTGCCCAAAGCTCTTAGGGATTTGGGACACGACGCAAGAGTGATGATTCCCAAATATGCAACCATAGATACGAAAAAGCACAAAATGACTTTGGAAGCAGAAGGTCTTAGATTGGGCACTTCCGAAACCGATCCGCAGGGGATTTTAATTTCAAATGTTTTAAAAAATGAAATAGATGGAAATATCTCATATTTTCTTGAAAATATGGAATATTATGAAAAACGGGCTAATGTTTATGGATACGGCGACGACACCATTCGCTGGGCTCTTTTGTCAAAGGGGGTTCTTGAATTTTTAAAGATTTCAAACTGGAAACCTGACATAATTGTCGCATGTGACTGGCAGGCCGGTTTTATTCCAAATTATCTTCATATCGAATATGAAAATGATCCTGTTTTGAAAAACATAACAACTTTATTTTCAATTCATAATCTTAAATATCAGGGAATGTTTGATACTAATTTTGTAAATGAAATGGATTATGATGCCGGTCAGCAACCGATTCCGGTTTTGCCCAATGAGCGAATTCTTAAACTTAATGGAATGAAGAGGGGCATATTCTACGCAGATGTAATTAATACCGTATCCCCGACTTATTCAAAAGAAATTCTTTCCAAGGAATCAGGCGAGAATTTAGACAAACTTCTTAACGAAAGGAAGGGCCGGTTGTTTGGAATTCTAAACGGCATTGATACGGATTCTTTTAATCCAGAAACCGATCCGGATTTGGATATTAATTATAATCACAAAACTACCGACAAAAGAAAACAAAATAAATTGGCCCTTCAAAAACAATTTGGAATTGAAATCAATGAAAACAAATTTGTCGCCGGTATAGTTTCCCGAATGGATGAACAGAAAGGGTTTGATATTCTGATTCAGATGATAGATAAGTTTATGCAAAATTTAGATTCGCAACTTGTCATTGTTGGTGAAGGAGATTCCAAATACCGTTTGTTTTTTGAGGATTTAAAGAAAAAATATCCGGATAAGGTGGGGATACATTTTTCTTTTGATTTTCGCTTGCCCAGACTTATTTTCGCCGGCGCTGATGTTGTTCTTTTGCCTTCTAAGTTTGAGCCTTGTGGATTGGTTCAGATGGAAGCGATGCGATACGGGGCCGTGCCAATAGTCCGCAAAGTGGGTGGCCTTGCCGATTCCGTGCAGGATTTTAATCCCGAAACCGGCAAAGGAACTGGTTTTGTGTTTGAAAAATTCGACCCTTTTTCTCTTACAATTGCCATGGTTAGAGCATATCAAATTTATCATCAGAAAAATCTTTGGAAAAAAATTATCAAAAACGCCATAAATCAGGATTTTTCGTGGAAAAGATCGGCTTTTGAATATGTAAAACTTTTTGAAATGGCAATAAGACTTCATAAGGAAAAGATAAAATGATCGGCAAAATGAAATGGGCCAATTTTCTTCACATATATCAGCCGGCAGGACAACAGCCCGATATTCTTGAGGCTGTGACGGTTCAGAGTTATCGTCCGATTTTAGAGGGTATCAAAAAAAATAAAAGAGCAAGGCTGACAATGAATATAAGCGGTGTTCTTTTGGAGATGTTTGATACGCATGGTTATAGAGATTTAATCGAATTAGTGCGGGATCTTGTAAATGATGGCCGCCTTGAACTCACCGGTTCGGCTAAATATCACGCCCTCCTCCCTTTTTTATCTGAAGAAGAAATAACAAGACAAATCCAAGAAAATGAGCAAACTCTTCAATTTTACATAGGCAAGAATTATCGGCCGGAAGGATTTTTTCCACCGGAAATGGCTTACGATGAAAAAATAATCCCGATAATAAAACAGTTTGGTTACAAGTGGATAATCATTGACGAAATCGCTTATAACGGGAAAACAGGTCATGTTGATTATAGCAAAACATATAAAATTAAGGGGATTGATCTTTTGGTATTTTTCAGAGAAAGAAGCCCCAGTAACTTAATAATGGGAGCCGCCGTAAGATCCCTCGAATCATTAAAAGAGGTCTTTAAGGGGGAGTTAAACAAAAATCGCTATCTTCTGACAGGAATGGACGGAGAAACTTTTGGTCATCATCGTCCGGGGCTTGATAAAATGCTATTTGAATTTTTTCAGTCGCCGGAACTTGATTTGGTTAAAATTTCCGATCTCCATCATTTTTTTCCCGATACGCTGGAAATTGAACCTGTAAAATCAACTTGGGCATCAAGTGAAGAAGATATAAAAAAAGATATCCAGTTTTTGTCTTGGGATGATCCTGAAAATGAAATTCACCATTGGCAGAAAGACCTTGTCAATCTTGCTTTAAGCAGTGTTTATAAAATGGATAACAAAAATCCGGGATATGAAGAAGTGCGAAAAGCAATGGACGAAGCCTTATCAAGCGATCAATTTTGGTGGGCTTCAGGAAAACCGTGGTGGAGCCTCGAGGAAATTGTGCGGGGGGCGGTGTTGTGTCATTCGGTAATAAAAAGCATTCCTGAAATTAATCGAGATGTTTCGGAAAAAGCTTCTTTTTTGTATGAAAAAATAATCTCAACCGCTTTCCAATGGAAAAAAAGCGGCAAGATTTATAATTTGTTGAATGCTAAAAAAAATATAAATCGGATACCTTTTAAAGAAAGAACTCTCGAAAAAGGGGGAGAAGAGACGGCAAAATATAATGCTTTTATTGAAATGTTTAAACGTTTGGAAAAGGAGGCTTCGGATAATCGAGAATATGAAAAAGCTATTTTGTGGCGGGATGCGGTTTGGAAAATAGAGAATAAATCCGATATTTACGATGCCATGCACGCAATTGATCTTTTGCGTTTAAATATTTCCAATCATGAAGTGGAAGAAATAATTGAAAAATATAAACAAAAATATCGAGAAATTCGAGGCGGTCAGCCTGAACAAAGAGAATAGCTCTATTTTGTCATCTAAATGGAAAATACGATAATAAAACAAAATTTATCTATTATTACGGATCCATTAAGGATGAGATCCGTTTTTGAGGGCGCGCACTTATTTGAAGGAGGAACCAAAGTTGCTGATTTAAGTATTGAAATTTTAAAAAAATATGAAGACGATGAAAGTTATAGTGCAACCATTATCTATAATATAATCTTGATTGATAAAGACGGTTTGTCTTTAAGTAAAAAAATACTTGGCTCTGCTTCGTCTTGAGGTTCGCATAAGTATACTTTTGAAATTACAAAGCTGACGTTTAAAGAATTAAAAAAAGTTTTTCCCGATACACCCCAAGCATACGGCTATTTAGAAGAATACGGACTTTTTCTCCGTGAATATTCGGAAGGTGAAAATTTGGCGAATGTAATTTTAAAAAAAGGATTTTTGGATAAAAAATTAGGTGAGAAAATAGCGGAATTAATTATTGCTTTTCAAAAAATAAATATTCCTAAGGGCATAGATTTAGAAATGGATTTTAACGATGTAAATTGGAATATTAAAGAATTAAAAAAAAGAAAAAATAAAAATATTGTAAAAATTGAAAATGAAATTAAGGACTTGAAATCTCAAATGGAACGATGGCATCGAATAGTTCCTCATGTTATTGTTCATGGAGATATAAATCCTTTTAACATACTCCTTCTTAATTCAAGACTTTTTTTTATTGATTTTGAACATGTCTTTCAAGGTGATTATCTGACAGATCCGGCGATGTTTATGGCGCATTTAATGGCTTTGGAATATCAAGGTTTGACAAAAGAAGCATGCAAAAATTCTCAAGATAATTTTCTCCAAGGTTATCTAAAAACAAGAGGCAATTTTAATGAAAATGAACAAGAGCGGTTTAACGCTTATCTGAATTATAGTAATCATTTTATTATGATCCACAGAATGGCATGGTCTTGATTCTTTGGATCTGCTTGATTATGATTTGTATATAGTTAATAATTACACAGAGTGATGGAAAAATTACCTCAAAATCTAAAAAAAAATGATGGAAAAGAAAATCAGACCGACAAGCTTATTGTAAAAAACAAAGGAGAAGCTATGCTTCAAATTTGGAAAAAATTTAAAAAAGAACAAAAAGAAAATTATTTCTATTTGGATTTTCATAATGAAAAACATCCTGAAATTGTCAGAAAAAAAGCTCTTGAATTTGCCAAAATCATTATGCGCGCCGATCCGAATCTTGTTAGTAAAGACACACTTTTGAAAATCGTGGGATCAGCGGCTTCTCATGATTCCGTGCTGAATATGGCTCATGGAGCAATGATTACTCGCTTCCGCGGTTTTTTTGATGCTGATATTCCAGAAAATCTTAGGATCATGATGAATGAACGGGGAATATTAAAAGGAAACGAACTTCTTAGCGCGGAATGGCTTGAAAATGAGCTTGATTTGTATGTTGCGATAGATGGAACCCCGATTTTTGATCCGGAGTCAAAAGTCGAAATGATTAATTCTATTGCGGCAACATTTCCGGAATTTAATTTTGCGGCAACGATACAAAATGAAGACTTTGAAAAATATTTTGGAGGCGTATCGACGAAGAATGATTTAAATAAATATAGAACCGGAATAAAAGTATGGCAACCGCACCTTAAATCCGAAAGCTCCATCGACACCCTTGCCGTTGCGACAGGGGATTTGAGGTCAATGGCTTCCAGCGATAATTTTGAAGATTACAGACAAAGTGGAAATGAAGAATTCAGGGAATTAAACTTAGGACTTAAGCTTAAACTTGAAAAAGGCATTGAAACAATTCCAACCGTTGAAAAATCAGAATTAATCCAAAATATACTTAAGTGGGTTAAGTCGCAGATAACCTTTGCGATGTGGCAGAAAATACTTTTTTGGGAAAGTATTGATAAAAATGAATTAATAAGCAAAAGCGAGAAATCCTTAGAAATAAAACAAGCACTCAAAGAGCGTTATGATTCCAATTTTGATGCAAATGTTCTAAAAGCAAAACAGCGTTATGAGCATTTGGAAGAAAAATATGGAAAAATAACAGAACGGGAGGAAGAAGAGTTTTATGCTAAAGCAGTTGATGATAGTTTTCGGGAGCTTCTCTATGAAATGGGTTTTTCTTCAACCCCTGAAAATTAATCTGGTTTTAGCGATTATCAATTCCGGCCGACGGGATCTTATTTAGTTTTAAATTCATATATTCCGTCCCAGGACAGAGGATGAGCTAATTTAAATCCTTCGCATCTTTCTAAAAACAATTTGCTTGGACTGTCCGAGTTTTTTCCAAAAGAAAATTCTTTTATGGCTTCTTCCCATAGTCCTTGATTGTAAAATTGACGACCTTTATTGAAATGGTCGAGGATTTCAAAACTTGGAGGATTTGCCATAACTTCAAATATTTTTATGGCATTTTTTTTGCCTTTTACTCTTATGAAATCCAATTCCCTGAACTTTATTTCAGGATCGTGTTCTATTTCTAATTTTGTTGATTCTGCGATTATTATTTCCGTCCCGTAAGCTTTATTTAAACCCTCAAGGCGAGAGGCTAAATTTACTTCATCGCCCAAAATTGTGTAATTGAATCTCTTTTTTGAACCGAAATTACCGACGACAGCTTCTCCGGTGTTGATTCCCACCCCGATGCTTAAAACATGAGTAATACCGGCTAATTTCCAATGCTCGTTGAGATTTTTAAGAACTTTGATCATTCGAATTGCCGATTTACATGAATCTGTTGATTGATTTGGATTTGGCAGAGGCGCTCCCCAAAAAGCCATTACCGCGTCACCAATATATTTATCAACTAAACCGTTGTGTTCCATTACTATATCGGTCATTTCAGTCAGATATTCGTTTAGAATATGGGTAAGCTGTTCCGGGGTCATTGTTTCCGAAATAGAAGTAAAGCCCCTGATATCTGAAAACATTATGGCGAGTTTTTTTCTTTCACCGCCCAGTTGCAATTTTTTAGGATTTGAAATTAACTCGTCAATAACATTGGGTGAGAGATAATATTTAAAGCTGTCATGTATGAATTTTTTTTCTTTGGATTCTGAAAAATATTGAAAAAGTATTAAGATAATTGAAACTGCAATTATGTTAATGTTCAAGTACAAAATGGGAATAATTATTTTAAAAGAAAAAAGTATTGCCGCGATTAAATTTATTCCCACCAAGAGGATAATCAAGAAAAGAACCATCGAAGACAGTTTTTTTGTTTTTAGAATAATAATCCCGACCAAAAGACCGGCTAATAAAATGATAAGGATTGAGATCGGTGACGATAAATCAGAATAAAAATTTTGACTTAACAGGGTGTTGATTATGTTTGCGTGAATTTCGACTCCCGGCAAAAGACCGGTTGGCGTTTGAAAGAAATCGTGCAAATCGGGAGCGGTTGCGCCGATCATTACGATTTTGTTCTCATAAATTCTTTCGGGTATTTTATTTTCCAATAAATCACTGAAAGGAAAAGTTAAAAAAGTTTTTGCCGGACCGGCGTAACTTATTCTTATTTCAGGAGGAATGAACAAGTCATTTTTATATTGTTGTGCGACAGTAGCTCCAAATCCCAATAATTCCCCGTGATAATTTTGGACTTTTCTTGCCACACCATCTTCTAAAGATATGTTTACGACGGATTTACTACTGTTTGATTGAAATATCGGAAGAGAGTTTAAGGTTTCTCCTGTAATTTCGTTTATTTGCGTCGGTAAAATTATCTTTGCATTGGAATCTGATATTGACGATGCCAAAAAATTATCGTCGGCTTTACCGAATCTTGAAGGTTCTGAAAAATTTACATCGACAGCTATTACTTTGGAACTTTGTAATTTTTTAATTCCTTCCGAAAAAACCTTTCTTGGCCACGGCCATTGGCCTATTTTGGATAAGCTTTCGTTGTCTATTGCGAAAATAATGATATTATTTGGCGCGGATTTATTGATAAAAAATTTATCAAAAATCCTCTCCTGCCAAATATTCAAAAGGGAAAAATAAAAAACAATCGTGATTGCTCCTGAAACAGAAAGATATAAAAACAGGGCTTTTTTTGTTTGCCTATTCATTGTTGATGACAAGGGCTTCGGGGAGAGTTAATTTTTCGCCAGTAAAGAGAGTTACGGAAACATCGTAAGTTCCGGTTTGTAATTCTGATGTTGCCGTACCGCCGATGGTTTGTTCGTCTATTGTAAAAAACTTAATTAAAATGTCGTTTAAAAATAAACCCGTTACGCGTTTAAGTTTTTGACCGTTAACAAAAAAATTAACCGGACCTTGAGTTACATTAATTGTTTTTGGAATCACCGAAATTATTTCTGGTGGCGTAGGAGTTGGTTCCGGAGAAGATGTTGGACTGGGAGAAGGTTTTTCGGTTGGGGTCGGATTTATTGAAACGGTAGGAGAAGGACGGGGAGTGGCTGTGGGAGTTGTTTTTGTTTGATTAAAAACGTACCACTCTAATTTTTTATCAGATTCAGTCAACGGCTCAATGATCGGATCTTGGCCGTCTTTTATGATTACTTTTTGACCAGCGCCGATTGTGCTTTCCGGACCGATTTGTTTTTTTGTTTCAGGATTGATAGAAATTGCCAAAACATCGCCTTCGCTTACCATGAAGATGGTTTGTTTATCTGAAAAAAAAGTTCCAAAATTTGTGCCTCTGACGGTGGCAACGGCATTATTCGTTTCGATTTGATAATATTCTCCCTGCCCGAATACTTTTTTGACACGGGACCAAAGATTCCCTGATTCCAGCTCTATTTTTGTTTTGTTTTGTTCTGATTGGGCTACTCTTATTTCTGAATTTTTATCTATAATGGTCGTTGTTTCGTTATCGGATTCAAGGATACCTCTTCCGGTAGAAGATGTTTTTACTAATGATCCCTGATTGACTTGAATGCTTTTCTCGGTAATATTTTCGAAATCACTTCCTTCGAAATTTTTTACCTGAATTTGGTTATTTATGACTGTCAAGGTTGAAGGAGAAGAGGATGTGTTGGGACTAATGTCTTTTTTATCTTGCGATTCCTTGTTTTTTAAACCAAAAATAGCCACAATCCCCACTATTATGATAATTCCGATGACTGTTTTTAAAATATTTTTCATGTTTATTTTGCAAAAAAGTTTAAATTTGAAAATAATTTTCAGTTAATTTTTTTACGTGAAGCAATGGTATCATGTTTTAAATATTTTTGTCCACGTTGTCGGGAAATTTTTTAAGTATGAATTTGACCCAAAAAGAAGATTTTTAAAGTAAAAAATGATATAATAAGCACATCTTATTTTATTTATTGCCGGCTCGTCTATCTTGCCCCGCCAGATTTATGACTTATTTATATATTTTAAGAAATATCAAAAACAAACATTACACAGGCATTACCGCCATAGATCCAAGAAAGCGTCTTTTGAGGCACAACAAGGGAGATGTGTTTTCGACCAAGATGGATAGGCCTTGGACATTAATTCATGTTGAGGAATTTAAAACTTTAAAAGATGCACGGTTTAGAGAAAAAATAATAAAAAGTTGGCATGGCGGTAATGCTTTTAAGAAGCTTATGGCCAAAG
>Ga0210057_1002374_pt1 | contig 27031 bp, 30 predicted proteins | sample CryGeyCG2114_010_2_FD_183968 | JGI IMG/M metagenome (GOLD analysis project Ga0210057, IMG submission 183968) | Groundwater microbial communities from aquifer - Crystal Geyser CG10_big_fil_rev_8/21/14_0.10 (SPAdes) (version 2) | ecosystem: Environmental > Aquatic > Deep subsurface > Groundwater ...
TGATAGTCCGGGTTGTTTTCATAATTTTTTACATAATCATTTGCATGGCCAATTTCATGCAGAATAATAAATTGTCTAAGTAAAATTGGTGAGAGTTGCGAAAAATCTATTCCCAACATATCAGCAATTCTCTGAACAGAAGATCGGCGAGTATTTTTTAGTTTACGCATGTGCTCTTGATTTTCAGAAACAATAAAAATGGCCGAAACAAAAGTTTCCTCATCGACTTGCACTTTATGAAAAAAACCGCCCGTGTTTGGCTCTTCTTCTGGTGAAATAAAAACAACTTCAACGTGAGCAAGATAGCTAAATTGTTCCAACATCAATTTCAACATATCGGATGTTGTCTGATCTATTCCTAAATCTTTTCGGTCAATTAATTCCCTAAGCGCCACTCCTCTTAGTTGCCTACTTTTGATTTGCTCTTTTGTGTTGTCTTTCTAAAAAAATCCTTCAGATTTATCCATATCGAAATTCTAACTCAAAAAAGATTTTATAGAAATCCCTCGCATTTTGGCTTCCAATTCCGATTTTCAATTTTTGCGGTGGCGATGTCCCGAAGTTAGAACCGAAAACATGGCTCAAATTCAAGGGTATTGATGAAAGTATACGTGAATTAAGGGCTATCTACAAAGTTCATCCTCAATGGTTTGAAGTACCAAAGCCAAGGTCGGATAAGGGTAAGAACGAGGTTGATTATTCGATTAAAGTTGTTTAGCTTATACCAAAATCGTATTTATAATTTGTAAGATATCATGCTTATGATTATTAGATAAAGTGCCAAACATTTTTAACATTTCTAAGAATACTTTAATGTTACTTCCTGTGATTTCAAAATAGGCGATTTCTTTTGTTTCGGCGGTTCGTCCGATTAAATTGGTCATTGCGTTTAATTCTGTGATTGGAAAACACAAATATAACATCGGTTGTGTGCCTACGGCATATTGTTTTTCAGTAATTTTTATTTCAGTAACTATTTCATATCCATTGAATTTATGAATTAAAAGAGGATATTTAACCTGGGTATATTCAAACTCAAATCCATTAATATTCTTTACTATCGGATGACTACGGTCAATTTGTAATTCAGAATTATTATCAATCAGATCGTTGTTTGATATTGCATTAAGGTAATTAATAATACTTTCTAATTCTTCTCTGGAGATGACGCCCCATTTATGAAAATACCAAATATATTCTGATAATTCGTAAAGTGCTTTAGTTTTGCCGTTTGCGCCAGTAAATTCAGTCTCTGGTAACGATGAATCCGCAAGCTTCTCAGTTTCCCTTTTGACAACATCGTAACCGATTTGCCATTCAACGTAATTACTTAAAGCAAACCCTTCTCGCTTAACCGCAACCGGCGTTCCATATTCATTAACAATCGAACGATTTTTAACACGAATTTTTCCACTAACAGCAGTTAATAATATTGGCACTTCAATTTTATGTTCCCGTTCCTTAATTAAAATTTTTGGCATATTTTTCACCTAATTTACTTCCTAATAATTCTTTAAAATAGTTTTCTATTTTTATTTTAGCATCAGGAATTTCTCTAAATTTAAATTTATTTTTTAAAACTGGATTTGTGTGAACACTCTGTGCAATAAAACATTCTTTTATATCATTAAACTTTTTATTATCGATTAAGATATCACAGTTTCCAATAAAATATGGCATCTTATCTGCGTATTGCTTGAAGACATCGATATAACAATAATATGGGAGCTTCTCCATTAATACATAAACGGTATTATAAGTATCAGAATCAATAAAAGTACGATTTCGCTTAAGCGCATTTATATCCCTTAAAGTCCAAAATTTTGCCACTGGTTTATCATTTTCATTCAAATATTTTTTATTTGGATATTTTTGGACATAATTGGTTATAGTATCAAAATCTCTTAAACAAAAAGATCCGTCATCTTTTATTTTAAATTGATATTTTTGAATATAGTCATAGGTCATTCCATTACCATCTTTCTTGTATAGAGCTATTAAAATCGGAAAAGCCATTCCGCGAGAGGTGTCAGAAAATTCGTGGCTACTTATAATTACCCCGTCAATTAATTTGTAATTTTTTGCAAACTTTGATAACAAGGAAAAGTTGGCTTTTTTAATCAAATAAGACAGGGGGTGTAAGACACAAACATAATCCGCTTGAAGTTTGTCGTAAGAAAGTAAAAATGACATTCCTAAATCTCTGGTTTTTACATCAGAATCAATTTTATCTTGAACAGAAATATCCTTTATGGACTTACGAATTATTGACGTAGTATCATTGTATGGTGGATTACCTATGGCTATAAGTTTTTCTTCATTTTTGATATTTAAATTCGGACGGCAAACATTTAGAAGAGAATTCTGGCAGGTAAAATCTACACCCTTAATTATTTTTTTTGCTTCAAAAATAGCTTTTTGATCAATATCAGCCCCGACTAATCTTTTTGCAATACCATTTCTTGCTAAAAATGAGCCATAACCACAGGACGAATCAAAGATTGTAAAATCTTTGATGTCCTTAATATTTTTTTGCAAAATAGAATAGGTCAAATCAACAATAATCTCCGGCGTATAATAAGAGCCGAGATTAACAGTTTCTGTATAATCCAGATGTTTTTGGTTTCTATCCATATGACTTTATTATATCAGTTTTTTATAGTATTGATAAGGTTTTAGAAAAAACCGGCACCTTATTCGGATACCGGCTTTTCAATCGTATAAAACCCTTATTTTGCTTGGGTTCAAAGTTGCCAACTGGCGGTGTATTCTTGAATTAGCTCGAACGGAATTCGCTCCTCGCCGCGCTGTGCGCGGCTCGGAATGGGCGGGCGGGCAAAATGAATTCTGAAGCCGAGAGCATTAACAATTTCAAGTTTTTAATTGAGTTAAGTATAACTCAATTCAGTGAATTTTTCAATTTGAAATTATTGAAAAATTCACTGGCTTTGGCGGCAAATTCTCGCTCTTTAAAATACTATCGGGTTGACTGGGGGTGGATTGAGGGGCGGAAGTGGGTTCATGGTTATTTTGTAAACCTGAACGTGGAGAGGATTTGGTCAGCCACTGCTGCGTAGGATTGCTGAACGAAAAAGGTAAAGAAGAGTCCGTTCTTCTCGATGAGGTAGAACAGCTGAAAATCTGTGCCCGAAGATCTCCGCACAACCGTAAAACTGTTACCACCTAGAACCCGCGTACTCTGAGTAAGGGTATCGGAACTCCCCACGGGAATGGCTTCGATTGCCTTTGTTATACTCGTATAGCGTTTAGCTCCTTCAAAACTAAAGCCGCAGAATGGTTTCCCAATTCCATCGTTACAGCCAGCATCAATCTGTTCTTTCTTATCGAAAAAGACATACTCATACAAAGTTTTGTGGGTAAAAGTATCGGGATACCTCACCTCAAACCCATACTGCGTATTGGTGTAGGTTTTCCAATTCTCGGTTTCATCTTTTGGTGTTGGAGCAGGAGTCGGGTTCTGAGTTTTAGTTTGCGTAGGTGTGGGAGTCGGAGTATTTGTTTGCTGAGCGACCTCCGGCAATTTCTTAAATAGAACAAAATAGCCTACTACACCAGCAAGGACTATGACCGAAACAATAAGAACTATATTTGCAAAACCTTTTTGATTGTTCATATTCATATGTTTATTGATTAATAATTATTAGATTTTATGATTAAAAAATTGATGAAAAAATTTCTTTTGCCCTTCCAAAATATGATTCGAGCCGATTTGTTTTCAGGTTCTTTGGCAGTTTGGAATGCTCTCGGCTTCAGAATTCATTTTGCCCGCCCGCCCATTCCGAGCCGCGCACAGCGCGGCGAGGAGCGAATTCCGTTCGAGCTAATTCAAGAATACACCGCCAGTTGGGAAAATGCAAATTTGAAGAGGCAAGCTCGCGGCGCGAGACGCGCCGCTCGCATAGGATTTGAAAGGGCTTTTTTGGCGAAAAGGAAAAGGATTTATCAATGAATGGCAAAAGAAATTTTTTTAACAATTTTTTTAACTACAAAACTATGAAATACATAATTTACGCTCGAAAGAGCACCGAATCAGAAGAGCGACAGGTGTTAAGTATTGAATCCCAGATTTCTGAATTGCGAGAATTTGCCGCCAAAGAAAAACTTGAAATTGTTGCTTCGCTTTGCGAAGCCCAAACTGCCAAAGAACCTGGGCGAATGAAATTCGCCGAAATGTTGTCATTCCTTGAGTCGGGGAAAGCAGATGGGATACTCTCTTGGAATCCGGATCGTCTCGCCAGAAATTCCATAGACGGAGGACAAATTATTTATCTGTTGGACACAGGAAAGATTAAGGACTTGAAGTTTCCGACTCATTGGTTTGAAAATACACCACAAGGAAAATTCATGTTGAACATTGCCTTTGGGCAGAGCAAATACTATGTTGATAATTTGAGTGAGAATATCAAGCGTGGACATAGAGCAAAACTACGGAAAGGAATCTGGCCTAGCTTTGCCCCTCTTGGATATACGAATAATCACAAAACGAGAGATGTTAATATTGATGCAGAGAAAGCTCCGCTAGTCCGAAAAGGTTTTGAGCTTTACTCAACTGGAAAATATACTTTGAAGCAAATCGCGAGAGCGTTAAAAGATTTAGGAATGCGGAGCTACAAAGGCAATGTTCTGGCAGTTTCCTGTGTCCAGCGAATACTGAAAAGCACTTTCTACTATGGAATTTTTAAGTTCAAGGGCGAGACGTATCAGGGTTCGCACAAGCCGTTAATCACAAAGAAACTTTTTGATAAATGCCAAGAAGTTATGAAAGATCGCGGACATATTATGACTAGGAAATCAGAAAACTTTTTTCCATTTCGCGGATTACTTACCTGTGGAGAATGTAAATGCACGATTACTGCTGAAACACAAAAAGGACATAACTACTATCGTTGTACCAAGAAACGCGAAATGTGTTCGCAAAAATATGTCCGCGAAGAATTATTGACCGAGCAAGTGAAAAGTTTTCTTCAAAAAGTTTCTTTGCCAAGCCAAGACACCGAGAAAGTTTTGCGCGAGCTAGATAAGGACGAGCAGAAAGCAAAAGAGGATAGCAAAGTGTTTGTGGAGAGCTTGAAAAATGAGTTAGCAGATATTGAAACAAAGCTCGATAAATTGCTTTCTGCCTATCTCGATGAAGTAATTACATCCGTAGAATATGCCGCGCAAAAACAAAAAATGCTCGGCCGGAGAGTAGAGCTGAAAGAGAAAATTCACGAAATTGAGGATAAAGGAGTGTCTTGGCTCGAACCGGCTCGTGCGTGGGTAAAATCCTTGAATCAAGCGGATAAACTGCTTGAGAGTGGGGATAAATCAGAAATGACAACATTTCTAAAACAAATCGGCTCGAACCATATTTTGATTGATAAATCCTTTTCCTTTTCGCCAAAAAAGCCCTTTCAAATCCTATGCGAGCGGCGCGTCTCGCGCCGCGAGCTTGCCTCTTCAAATTTGCATTTTCCCAACTGGCGGTGAGGGTGGGATTCGAACCCACGGGCCTCTTTCGAGGCAAGACGCTTTCGAGGCGCCCCCGTTATGACCACTTCGGTACCTCACCTTGATTATAAAAATAATAAGAATTTACAATTTGAAGGACTTTGTCCGTGCTCCGACGCTGAAGCTTTGGCGATCGAATCCCGCTTTCGCTCGTCTTGGCGGATTTTATCACGCCAAAGCCGAGCTTCAACGAACCGAAGGCGGAGGGTATTGAACGATATCAGAACCTATTGGGCGGGTACAATACTATACCCGCCCACGGCGGGTATAGTATTGTACCCGCCCACGACAAATTCTGCTTTTGCTTCTATCGAAGCAAGGCGCAGAATTGTGCCTTGCGGAGGAGGTGGGACTTGAACCCACAAATCCCTTTCGGGATCCCGGTTTAGCAAACCGGTGGAATAACCATTATCCGACTCCTCCAAAAAAAAATGGTGAGGAAATTATACCACAATTTGGTATTTTTTAAATGTTTAGGGTTATTAACGATAACTGTCTTTTCAATAAACTCAAAACTATCCTCTTGCAACCACTATGGCTTTTATTTTCCCGGCCCCATTTACAGCTAAAGTCTTTGCACATTCGTTAATGGTCGCGCCGGTAGTGCACACATCATCAATTAAAATAATATTTCTACCGTTGATGCTTATTGGACAGATAAATGATCCTTTAATATTATTCATCCTGTTTTCCTTATCCTTAATATCCGCTTGGGGTTTTGCATTTTTATTTCTGATTAGAATATTTTTAACCTTGAGTCCATAGAATTTGGATATTTCATCCGCTAAAATTTCCGCCTGATTGAAGCCTCTCCAATTCAAACGTTTCTTATGAAGAGGGATGGGGACCAACAGGGGATTACCCTTAAAAATATCTGTTTTTATCTGAACGGGCATATTTTCAATGGAAACATTTATTATCTCCGCAAGAGGTTTCGCCATATCCTTTACAAAATTATACTTAAATATTTTCAAAGCTTTTTTAACTAATTTATCGTTATAGCTGACGGAAGAAAAAACCGCAACGGATCCTGCAAGCTCAAGATCTTTTTTCTTTTTCACGCAATCCAAACAAGAAGAACAAAAATAAGTATTATACTTGCCACAACCAATACACCGAATAGGAAAAATCGCATCCAAAATAAAATTTGCAGCCTGTTGGGGATAATTATTTTTCATTTTATTGATATACTTAAACCTATATGGGAATGTTTAATCTTTTTGAAGAAAAAGGCAAATTAGGAATCGATATCGGAACAGCATCCATAAAAATTGTTGAGATAAAGAAAAAGGGCCAAAGATTCGAATTATCAAATTATGGAATTTTTGAATTGAAAAATGAAGCTTCAACTTCTCAAGTTCTTCATCCGACAACAGCCGGACGGGGAATTTTAAAATTACCAGATGAGGAAATAATCTGGGGAATAAAAGAAGTTTTGAAAAAAGGCAACATTAAATCAAAAAATTCAGTTGCCTCAATCCCTTCTTTTTCGACTTTCAGCACAATCATAGAAATGCCATATTTGTCCGAACAGGATTTAGCCAAAGCCTTACCTTTCGAAGCAAAAAAATACATTCCCATTCCTCTAAACGAAGTTGTTTTGGACTGGTCAATCATAGACATATCCGGACAAAACCGGATTCTGGACAGAAGTGGTTCGTCACCCAAAGGCACTTCCGTTGACGTTTTTGTGGCCGCCGTTCCAAAAGATGAAACCGCCCGTTACCAAAGAATAATAAAAGGAGCCGGATTAAACCTTCGGGCTTTGGAATTAGAAAACACCGCTCTGATAAGGTCTTTGCTTGGCAACGATCTTTCTCCGACGGCAATAATAAACATAGGAGGAAGGAGCACATCAATCGTCATTGTCAATAAAGGCTACGAGAGAGTCAGTCATAATTATGAAATAGGAGGATTTGAAATCACTAAATCCATTGCCCGTTCACTTAATGTCAGCTTGGAAAAGGCAGAAAGCCTGAAACGAAAACTGGGACTTAAGCCTTCCGATGAAAACATTGTAAATGAAGCGATGTCGTCTTTGGTTGATATGATGGTTTTTGAAACTAAAAAAACTCTTTCAAATTATGAAAGTTCTCAAAATATTAAAATCTCCAAAATATTGCTTGTCGGGGGTCTAACAAACATGCCCCACTTTATGGAATATTTCAAAAAGAAACTGGAGTTGAATGTTTATGGAGCAAACGCCTTTGCGCGGGTTGTTTATCCGGAACAGTTGAGCCCCGCCATTCAAGAATTAGCTAATGTTTTTGCCATTGCTACCGGCCTTGCGATGAGAGATATTTAAAATTTTAATTATTAAGATTGTTGATAAAAGTATTTAAAAATTCAGTTATAATAAAAACACATGCCTGATCAGGGAGGAATACAATTACTTCCAGAGACAAGAAGAAGCATAAACATAAAAACTCCGGGGGAAAACAGATGGGTTATTGCGGGAATAAGCACCCTCGTTTTAGTTTTTTCTATTACGGCAGGTTTAATTTTCCGCCATGGAAATTTAGAAAACCAAATCTTTGAACTCGATGCCAATCTTGCAAATCTTGAAAAACAAAGAGATAAAAAAATTGAAACAAATCTTTTGACTTTAAACCAACAGTTAATCCTAACTTCCAAATTGTTAAATGATCATCTTTTTTGGTCAAAGGCCTTTTCTAAAATAGAAGCGCTAACTCAACCACAAGTCCAGTTCCTGACTTTTACCGCTTTGGCAGAAGATGGTAAATTCGACATCAAAGCCTCCACTTTAAATTACACTTTATTAGCAAGACAAATCGCGGCCTATGTTTCCGAGGATTCAATAAAAGATATTAACTTAAATGATGTCCACGTTCTTACAAACGGTCGGTTGGAATTTACTGTAAATATAATTTTCGATAAAAATAAATTCATAAAAGACCAGCAATGATCACAAACAAGAACTACATCGGGGCAGGTTTAGTTGCGTTGGCTATTATCGGCGCTTGGGGTTGGACTTTGCCAGAATATAATAAAATATCTGAACTCAAGCTTGCTATCAATGAAAGAAAAGAACTTTATGATTCCCGAAGCGCTATTATTCAGAAAATTAAAAACCTTAACACAGAGTACCAACAAAGATCCGTTGACATAACAAGAATATCTTCCGTTCTTCCCGACAAGAAAAGTCTTGCGGAAATGGTTTCGGCGATAGATAAACTATCCAGCCAAAACGGGCTACAGCTTATCAATGCAACAGTGGTCGGAAAACCTTCAGATAATCAGGCTTTGGATTATAATTTTCTACCAATCGAAATATCATTGAATGGGAGTTATCCGGCTTTTACAGGCTTTTTACAATCCGCAGAAAAAAATCTTAGAATTATAGACATTACATCCATGGACGCGTCGGCAAATTCGATTGATAATCCAGATTTATTAAATTTTTCAATAAAAGGAAATGCGTATTATTTAAAATAATAATCAAAAACTGGCTGATAACATTTAAACCCAAATACTAATGGCAACAATACGACAAAACCAACAAAGTATACTTATATTAGCAATGATAGTTTTGTTGGGTTTTATTTTAGGTTATTTTTACTACTCAAGTTATGTAGTACCGGCCGTAATTCCGGTCCAGCCTCCTCCAATTGCCGAAAAGGATGACCTGGAAATTTTTGAAAATTTGGAGATTGATTTTGCAATTCTAACAAACGAAAGATTCCAGACTCTTCAAATTTTCGGAGAATCTCCAGTCAATCCCGGAGCCACCGGAAAGAAAAATCTTTTTTCTTCATTCTAATTCAAGAGTGCCTATGATTAAAATTCCTCAAACACTTTCTGCCGAATTGGTTCGTCAGAAAATAGTTTCGAAAGATGACCTTGTAAAAATAACTCAACAAGCCCAGGAAGAAAATAAAGATCTTGGGCGTATTTTAATTGAAAGAGAATTATTATCTGATCAAGATCTTCTTAAACTTAAATCTTCCATTTACCGTCTGCCTGTTGCGGATCTTGAAGGGATAGAAGTCGATCGATCAGTTTTAAAAGAAGTTTCTGAAGACGTAATCACTTTTTATTACGCAATTCCTTTCTCAAAAGAAGATGGTATTTTAAGAGTTGGGATTTTGAATCCTGAAGATAACGGGGCATTGGAAGCTCTAAAATTTATTGGCGAAGGCAAATCTCTTACCATTGAAAAGTACGTTATCAGCTACAAAGATTTTGACGGTTTACTAAAAAATTACCAAACCTTGACCGGTGAAGTGGGGGAGGCGTTAAAATCTCTTTCTGAAGAAATAGAAGACAAACAAAGTCCTGTAAAATCATTAGATGAGATAACGGCAGAAGCGCCGGTAACTCGAATTGTTGCGGTAATAATTAAACATGCAGTTGAATCAAGAGCTTCCGATATCCATATCGAACCTTTTGAAGACAGGGTTCGAACACGTTTCAGAGTTGATGGAATTTTAGTAACTTCTTTGACACTACCTAAAAATCTTCAGTCTGCCGTCGTTACAAGAATAAAAATTCTTTCTGAACTCAAAATAGATGAAAGCAGATTGGCACAGGATGGCAGATTTTCTACAAAAATTGCCGATAGAAAAATAGATTTTAGAGTTTCAACTTTTCCAACCAAGAATGGAGAAAAAGTAGTAATGCGTATTTTAGATCCGCTGACAAACAAAATAGATTTGCCTGAATTAGGACTTACTGGCAGATCCGCTGAAGTTATAGAAAGAGCGCTTTCAAAACCGTTCGGCAGTATTCTTATAACCGGTCCTACCGGTTCCGGAAAATCAACCACTTTAGCCGGAATGTTAAAAACCATAAATAGCGAAGATGTAAACATCGTCACTTTAGAAGATCCGATAGAATACTTTGTAGATGGGGTCAACCAATCTCAAATTCATGAAGAAATCGGATACACTTTTGCTAATGGTTTACGCCACATCTTAAGACAGGACCCTGATATCATAATGGTTGGTGAGATTAGAGATAAAGAAACGGCAAGTTTAGCAACTCAAGCCGCCTTGACCGGCCATATAGTTCTTTCAACCTTACATACCAACGATGCCATAGGAGTAATTCCCCGTTTAATAGACATGGGCGTTGAAAACTACTTAATCCCTTCAACTTTGAACGTTGCGGCGGCTCAACGACTTCTAAGAAGGCTTTGCCCCGATTGTAAACTTAAAGTAAAAACCAATTCAGCGGAAGAAAAAATGATAAGCGCAACAATTCTTGATATGCCTTCCGAATATCAAGAAAAATTTTTATCTAAAAACGGTTACACCATATATAAACCAAACAAAGAAACTCCCTGCAAAAAATGTGCCGGAAAAGCCTTTAAAGGGCGGATTGGCATTTTTGAAATGTTGGAAATGAGTGATGAATTGGAAAAAATAATCTTAGGGACAATAAGCGAAGCGGCGATGAGGACTGAAGCCAAACGACAGGGGATGATAACAATGTTTCAAGACGGAATTTTGAAAATGCTTGAAGGAATAGTATCATTAGAAGAACTGCTTGAAGTCGCTCAAGCCGGAGACAGCGCGTGATTATTAAATTTTAAGAAATTTAAACACAATGACAGATCCAAAACAATATTTAGAGGAACTGCTTCTACTGACTGCTCAACAAGGAGCCACCGATCTTCATATTTCCCCTGGTCATTATCCGGTAATTCGGATTGACAGTCACTTGGTAACGCTCACCAATTATGGGGTTCTTGACGCAGAAATTACAAAAAACCTTGTCTTTGCTCTGTTTGGAGAAGAAAAAAAGAATCGCTTTCTGTCCGAGAAAGAACTCGACTTTTCTTTCGAAATACCGGGCAAAAACAGATTCCGAGTCAATACTTACCAGACCAAGGGAGGATTTGCAGCCTCATTAAGATTAATACCCGACAAAGTTCAAACCATTGAAGAATTAAACTTACCTCCGATAATAAAAATTTTTTCCAAACTCTCGCAAGGTTTTGTTTTAATAGTTGGACCCAATGGACATGGAAAATCAACCACCTTAGCTTCTCTTGTAGATCTGATAAACAAAGAACGAGCCGAGAAAATTGTTACGATCGAAGATCCCATTGAATATTTATTTTCTCCAAATAAAAGTGTCATTGATCAAAGAGAAGTTTATCAGGACACTTTTTCATTCGATAAAGCATTAAGATCAACTTTTAGACAAAATGTGAATGTTATTATGTTGGGAGAAATGCGTGATTACGAAACAATGAGTACCGCAGTCACGGCGGCCGAGACCGGCCATTTGGTGCTCGCTTCTCTTCACACCAATAGCGCCTCACAAACGGTGGAAAGAATCTTAGGAAGTTTCCCTCCAAATCAGGAGACACAGATAAGAAACCAACTTGCTAATACGATTTCAGGGGTAGTTTCTCAACGCCTTATTCCAAGAATAAAAGGGGGACTGATTCCGGCTGTTGAAGTAATGATTGCCACTCCGGCAATCAGAACATTAATCAGAGATAACCGCCCTCGACAAATGGATATGGTAATAGAAACGAGTCAAGATATAGGAATGATCAGTCTGGACAGATCTCTGGCCGATCTGGTTAGAAAAAAAGAAATTAGCTGGGAAAGAGCGGAGTTCTATTCACAAAACCCAAATGAACTTAAAAACTTAGTTTAAAAACAAGTAACAGAATGCTATTCAATTATAAAATCAGGACCCAAACAGGAGAACTTTTAGAGGGATCAGTCGAAGCTTCAAACGAAAACGTCGCCGTAGAGACTTTGCAATCAAAAGGTTATATCATTTTGTCTTTAGAAACGGCAGACAAAGGGATTTTATCTTCCGACATATCTCAATATCTTTCTAAAACATCAAACAAGGATGTGGTTTTGTTTACCAGACAACTATCCACTCTTATAGACGCCGACATGCCTTTAGCGGAAGGCTTGAGAACCTTGGCTAAACAAGTTGAAAAACCAGCCTTCAAAAAAATAATCACTGAAATTTCAGAAGCCGTAGAGAGTGGGCAATCATTATCAATCGCTTTAGCATCTCATCCAAATCTTTTTGGATCTTTTTATATAAAACTCGTCCAGTCAGGAGAAGTATCAGGTAAATTGCATGAGTCTTTACTTTATTTGGCCGATTATCTTGAAAAAAGCCAATCCATTAACTCAAAAATAAAAGCGGCTTTAGCATATCCTGCTTTTGTGGTTTTCGCGTTACTTGTCGTTACATCTATCATGGTCATTTATGTTCTCCCTCAATTGTTGTCGATTTTCAAAGATATCGGGGATGTTGAACTTCCCATAACCACTCGAGTACTTATCTGGGTTACGGATTTCATAAACCAGTATCTTTTGTTTATCGCCGTATTTTTAATCGGTTTAATTATTGGGCTTTGGAAATACATAGGCACTCCTTCCGGCAAAGCTTGGCTTGATAATTTTAAAATAACTATGCCTTCACTAGGAATTATTGTAAGAAGTTTATATCTGGCCCGCATATCTGAAAGCTTATCAACTCTCATCAAATCAGGGGTGCCGATTTTAGATTCTCTTCGCATAACATCGGAGTTGGTTGGCAACATAAATTATCAAAAAATACTTCTTGATGCCGAAAAAAACGTAAGAGGCGGTGGAACAATATCAGAATCCTTCTCCAAATACATAGAAATCCCTCCATTATTTACCTCGATGGTTTCAATAGGAGAAAAAACCGGAAAACTTGATTTTATGCTTTCTCATCTTTCCAAATATTATAAATCCGAATCAGAAAACGCCATCGGGAGTATTTCCCAGCTTATAGAACCAATTTTGGTTTTAATACTTGGCGTAGCCGTTGCAATTTTAGTCTCGGCGATTTTATTGCCAATTTATAATTTGGTGGGGGTAAGTTGATCTAAATATTTATCGTGTGTTGATAACTTTTATTCTTTTATGGTTTATGATTATTAGCATGAATAAAAAACATAAACTTAAAAAAATATTTACTTTGAATTCTTCAAAGGGTTTTACTTTGGTCGAGCTTTTGGTCGTCATTGCGATCATCGGTATTTTGGCAACTCTTCTCTTGTTGCAATTGGGCGTAGCCAGACAGCGAGCCAGAGATGCCGCAAGGATAGCCCACATAAACCAAACCAGAACTGCGATAGAACTTTATTTTGATGACAACGGAACATATCCTCAAGCGGCAACATATTCCGCTTTGGGAGCTCTGATTGTTCCTAAATATTTGACACAACTTCCAAATGATCCTTTTAATAGCGGGGTCCACATATACCGATATGCTTACAATGGCATAACAAAATTCCATGTTTGGGCAGAGCTTGAACAAAAAGCGACAGGAGCCTTAAATAGCGACGCAGATATTAATTCTGCATCCGGATGGACAGGTCAAGGTCAGAATGGAGGAACAGAAACTTGCACAGATGCCGCTACCGTGGATTGCGTTTACGATCAAGGACAAAATTAACAGATCTCACTTTTAATATTTGAGATTGTATACCAAAAAACTGCCAAAAAGCAGTTTTTTGGTATACTTAATTTATGGAATACGTTTTAATTATTTTTTTCCTGATTCTTGGTTTAAGTATCGGCAGTTTTATCAATGTTATTCTTTTTCGACTTGGCAAAAAAGACGGAATCTTCCTTGGAAGATCCTCCTGTTTAAATTGTAATAATTTTTTGAAGTGGTATGACCTAATTCCGATTTTAAGCTTTTTTATTATCAGAGGGAGATGCCGGCATTGCAAATATAAAGTTTCAAAACTTTATCCAATCATCGAAACAACGACTGCAATTTCTTTTGTGGCTTATTTTTATTTCAGGGGTTTAAGCGGTCTGGGGACATTATTTGAACTGTTGGTCATGTCAGGATTTATTGCAATACTTTTTTTTGACCTTCTCGAATTTACGATACCGGACAAAATTGTTTTACCTTTGATAATTTTTTCTTTTTTCTTAAGTTTAATGACCCCTGATTTTCAGGCCAGAATGATAACCGCTTTAACGATTGGCTTTTTATTTGCTATAATATATTTAGCCTCTCAAGGTCGTTGGATGGGTCTTGGCGATGCAAAGTTAGTATTATTGATAGGATTTGTTTTAAGTTATCCTCACGGAATATTGGCAATATTAATTTCGATATGGTTAGCGGCATTAGTAGGCATGGCTTTAATCTTAATAAAAAAAGCAACCCTTAAAACAGCTTTGCCTCTTGGCACTTTCATGGCAGCAATCTCTATAATTTTCATGATTTTCGAAAATGAATTACAAAAAATCACTCAAACCATTTTTTAAAAAAAGACACCTTATAGAAATTACCTCGATCATTCTCTTGCTGATTTTAGCTTCCGCATTTAAGATAACCTCGGAACATCTTAATAACATGAATAGCAATAAAAATTTTATAGCTACCTTATCTTTGAATTTTGATAATGTGAACAGATTTTTTGAAGGAGAAGTTTTAGAAGATATGACAATGCTTGATGCCTTAAACATGGCTACAACGGTCGGTAAAATAAAATTCAACTACATATTAAATGATCAGAACTTGACTCTGATCATGGAGATCAATGACCATAAAAACGAAACGGGTGACAGAAAATTTTTATTTTTTATCAATGATAAAAAAATTGACTCCGAAGATTTGAATAAAGTTTTAGTAAAAGCCGGAGACAGCATGGTTATTACATATGAATAAATTCCGCCTTAAAAATTTTTGCAAACATAAATTAATATGCTGAATGAAAGATTTAATAAAAAATGCAAGTAAAAAATAATTCATCTTCAAAAACAGGATTTACTCTTATTGAAATTTTGGTGGTAGCTTCAATTACAGCTTTTATAACTGTTTTTATGTTAATTAATTTTCAAAAAAACAGAATAGACCTGACATTATCCGCCAATGAATTTATAGGTAAGATCCGATCAGCCCAAAATCGCGCACTCGCAAGCACCCGTTATGATTCCGGAACTGGATTGAAAATAAGATGCGGATACGGAATTCATTACATAAACAATAACTCATACGCTCTTTATACCAGCCCCGACTCCGGTTCCGTAAACTGTTCCGCGTTAAACAAAAATTACGACAGCGCCGATTCAATAATACAAACCAGTGTTTTTACCGATATAAGAATTGAATTCAAATCAACCTTCAATGACATATTCTTTGAACCGCCGGATCCAAAAACATACATTAATAATAATTCATCTTTGGGGCTTCCCCCTCAAGCCATTACGATAGGAAAGATCGGGGGAACTTGTCCAAATGACTGTAAAACAATAAATGTTTATACATCAGGAAAAATTCAATAAAAAAAGATCTTGGTCTAAAAATAAGGGTTTTACCCTTATTGAAGCCATGGTCGCTTTAGTTGTTTTAACCGTTGCCCTCGGGCCTTCTTTGATCTTAACGACAAACATAAATAATACAGCTGTAATAGTTAAAAATAATCTTATCGCCGCTAATCTTGCCCAAGAAGGGTTAGAGGTAATAAGAGGGATGAGGGACACAAATTGGTTCAACGGTTCTTCTTTTGATTCCGGACTTTCAAATGGCACTTACAGAGTTCAGTGGAATTCTGGCTCTGTTATCACATTAGGCACTAATCCGCCTATCAAAGAAGACAACGGATTGTATAATTACTCCACCGGCAATAATACGATATTCCGAAGAACGATAACGATCCTTAAAATTAATTCCGGAGAATTGAGAATAATAAGTGAAGTAACATGGGAAGAACGCGGAGGTAGGATGAGGAGCATTAACGCAGAATCACATCTTTTTAACTGGAAATAAAAACAATAAATATGTCCACATCAAACAAACAAATTGGCTTCTTCCCTCGTCTTCACCGAAATAAAAAACGTGGCAACAAATTAAAGCGATTTCCAAAAGAAGGGGGTTTTACAATAATTGAAGTTCTAATAACTTCTCTGGTGTTTTCAGTTATCGCAATAGCAATAAGCTCCATTTTTATTGAAACTTTATCACTCCAAAGAAGGGCTTCCGCATCTCAAAAGATACAAGATAATGCTATTTTCGTTTTAGAAAGCATGTCCAGAGACATTAGAGTAAGTTCAATCTTTAATCAGGAATCTTCAAACTGCTTAGCCAACACTCTTTCCATAACACATCCAGTGAAAGGATCCATTGTTTTCAGATTAAACGGCGGAGTAATAGAAAAACAGACCGGGAGCGGAGAGGCTTTTGTCGCCATAAGCGGTTCTGATGTCAAATTTTCAAGATTTAATTTTTGTATAACAGGATCTTTGTCAACCGATAATAAAACTCCGCGAGTAGCTATTTTAACAACAGTGGAAAATGTGTCCGGACGAGAAATACTTGAAGTCAATCTTCAAACCACGGTTTCGTCTCGTGATGTAGCCTCTGAATTTCAAAATTAATATGAAAATGAATAATACGCAAAAAGGTTCGGTTTTAATATTTTCCATCCTAATGCTTGGGGTTATGCTCACCATCACCTTATCATTAGCAAATACTCTTCTTCCTCGTCTTAAATCTTCAAGTGATGCCTTAAATTCCGTAGCCGCTATTTACTCGGCTGATAGCGGCGTAGAGTGGTGCCTCTACACTCAAAGAGGTAGACAACCTTCGGTATCACAGCCGGTCATGTCCAACGGAGCGACATACGTAATTTTATTCGGAACTTTGCCGGCAACTTGCTCTCCCGACGAAAACCCTCTCAATCATACCGTTACCGGAACGTTTCGATCCGTTACCAGGGCATTTAAAATAGCGGAATAATCTGCTATATTTGGTTGGAAATATGTTTTCAAAACTCTCCAAAGAAGCGGTAAAAAAAAGAATTTATAAGCTCCGCCAATCCATAAATCACCACCGATACCTGTATCATGTCCTTGATAAACAGGAAATATCGGACGAAGCTTTGGACTCTTTGAAAAAAGAGCTTTTTGATCTGGAGCAAGAATTTCCGGAACTTGTAACTAAAGATTCTCCCACCCAAAGAATAGGAGGAAAACCTTTAAAAGAATTCTCCAAGATCAAACACCCTCATCCAATGTTGTCTTTTAATGATGTCTTTGATGAAGAAGAGATGAAAGAATGGGAAACGCGCTTTGAAAAAATATTTCCCGGAGCAAAAAAAAATGGATACTATTGTGAACTCAAAATAGACGGTCTGGCGATTGAATTAACCTACAAAAAAGGAGCTCTTTTAACCGGCTCAACTCGAGGTGACGGTTTGATTGGAGAAAATGTAACTCAAAACTTAAAAACCATAGACGCTATTCCTCTTATCATAAAAGAAGACAGGGAAGTGACTATACGAGGAGAAGTTTTTATAACTAAAAAAAGTTTTGAAAAAATAAACAAAAACCAAGAAAAAGCCGGTCTGAAAATATACGCTAATCCCCGTAATTTAGCCGCCGGTTCTGTAAGGCAACTTAACCCCAAAATAACCGCCTCTCGAAACCCTGATTCTTTTGCTTATTCTTTGGTAACCAATCTAGGGCAAAAAACACATGAAGAGGAGCATCAGATCTTGAAAAATTTAGGTTTTAAAATCAATCCTCACAATAAATTTGCCAAAGACCTGAATGAGGTTCAAAAATTTAGAGATTATTGGGAAAAACATCGTGACAAATTAAATTACGAGATAGATGGAATAGTTGTAATTCTAAACGACGAAAAAGCATTTAAAAAAACCGGAGTAGTCGGGAAGGCTCCCCGCGGAGCTATTGCTTACAAATTTTCACCAAAAGAAGCTGAAACGATTATTGAAGATATAATCATTCAGGTAGGAAGAACTGGGGCCCTCACTCCGGTAGCTGTATTAAGACCAGTCAAAATCGGCGGAACAACAGTGTCTCGGGCAACTCTTCATAATTTAGATGAAATACGGCGATTGGGGATAAAAATAAAGGATACTGTTATCGTGGGCAGGGCAGGAGATGTCATTCCCAACATAACAAAGGTTCTGAAAGAATTCCGAACAGGAAAAGAAAAAGATTTTCATATGCCAAAAACATGTCCCGTCTGCGAAAGTCTCGTCAAACAAATTGAGAACAAGGTTGCGTTTAAGTGTTCCAATGAAAACTGCCCGGCTAAAAAAAGAGAGGGGGTATATCATTTCGTATCCAAAAAAGCTTTAGACATAGACGGTGTGGGCCCAAAAATAATTGATCAGCTCATGTCAGCGGCGTTGATAACGGACGCGGCCGATCTTTTTAATCTTAAAAAGGAAGATTTTTTAAATTTAGAAAGATTCGCTGAAAAATCCGCCGATAATGCCATAAAAGCCATTCAATCCAAAAAAGAAGTTCCTCTTCACAAATTTATTTTTTCTTTAGGATTGCCTAACGTAGGAGAAGAAACAGCCTATGCGCTGGCAAATAAATTTCACACATTAGAAAACATAGAAAAAGCATCCGAACGGGAATTAGCTGTTATTCACGACATCGGACCGATAATCGCAAAAAATGTTAGTGAGTGGTTTCAAAAAATATACAACAAAAAACTAATTTCAAAATTTAAAAAAGCGGGTATCCGGATATTGGAGTTAAAACCTACAGAACATTCTAAAAAACTTGAGGGGAAAATCTTTGTTCTTACGGGTAGTATGGAATCTTTAACTCGCGATGAAGCAAAAGAAAAAATAAGAAAGTTTGGGGGAGATATATCTTCAACAGTATCCCAAAATACGGATTATATTGTCGCCGGTTCTGAATCAGGTTCAAAACATGAAAAAGCCATAAAACTTGGCAAAAAAATAATAAATGAAAAAGAGTTTCTTGATTTATTAAAATAAATTTTTTAGTTTTTAATATATTTTTATCAAAGGGTCAATAGTGCCCGAAAGGTCAAATTATGGTATTTTCTCTATTGTGGACGTGACTGAGAAAAGGTGCAGGATTGCAAATCCTGATTCGACAGGCTGAAATTCCTGTCCGTCCACTCCAATTTTTGTTCATGATTACAAATAAAGAAATTCAAAAAATAGCTGGATTAGCACGAATAAAACTTAATGTAAAAGAGGAAAATAAATTCAAAAAAGAACTTTCTTCTATTTTAGAATACATCGATAAACTCAACAAAATTGATACCGAAAATGTCGAACCTCTTTACCAGACAATCGAGATTTCCAACGCTTTGAGGCCAGACAGGCATCGAAAAGATTTTGAGATAAATGAAAAACTTCATAAAAATCTAATTGGCCAGGCGCCTCATTCACAAAATGGATTTATAAAAGTTAAATCAATAATAAATAAAAAATGATTTCCGGATTTACAATTAAAAGCGTGCGAGAAGGCATAGCCAAAGGACACTTTTCATCCGAAGAAATATTCAAAGTTTACGCCGAAAAAATAAAAAAAGAGAACAAAAAACTAAACGCCTATCTGTCGGTTTTTGAAGCAAAAAAGACAGATTTGCCTCGTGAAGAGCAAGGCGAGCTTTACGGTGTTCCATCAGCCATCAAAGACAACATGCTTATTGAAGGCACAACTTGCACCGCAGGTTCCAAAATACTTAAAAAATATAAATCAACCTTTGACGCAACCGTCATAGATAAACTATCCAAAGCCGGCGCCCAGTTTCTTGGAAAAACAAACATGGATGAATTTGCTATGGGAACATCAACTGAAAATTCCGCTTTTGGACCAACCAAAAATCCTCATGATTTAAAAAGGGTCCCGGGAGGTTCTTCCGGGGGTTCAGCCGCGGCTGTTGCCGCGGATTTAGCCGTATTTGCTTTAGGTTCTGATACTGGCGGTTCGATAAGGCAACCGGCCTCTTTTTGCGGAGTTGTCGGTTTCAAACCAAGTTATGGAAGAGTTTCTCGTCATGGACTTATAGCCATGGCTTCATCTTTAGATCAGATCGGACCAATTACCAAAAACGTAGAAGATGCGGCTCTGATTTTTGAGAAGATCGCCGGATATGATAAATTCGATTCCACCACTTTAAACAAGTCTGTTCCAGAAGTGTCAAAAAAACTTAATTTTGACATAAAAGGTATAAAAATAGGCTTACCTAAAGAATTCTTTGGCAAGGGACTGTCTCCCGAAGTTGAAGAAGCAATTAAAGCATCCGTAAGAAAATTAGAAGAGACAGGATGCATAATAGAAGAAGTATCTCTACCAAATTTTGAAAATGCCTTAGCCGTTTATTATATAATTGTTCCTTCAGAAGTATCCTCTAATTTAGCTCGTTTTGACGGAATTCGATACGGACATTCATCCAAAAAATCACCGACGTTGTCGGATGTTTACTTGAATTCCCGTTCAGAAGGTTTTGGACCGGAATCCAAAAGAAGAATAATACTGGGGACATACGCCTTATCTTCAGGGTATTACGATGCTTACTATTTAAAAGCTCAAAAAGTCCGCGCTCTTTTAAAAAAAGACTTCGACAATGTTTTTAAAAAGGTCGATGTCATTGTCGGTCCCGTATCTCCGACCACAGCTTTCAAAATAGGGGAGAAGGCCTCTGATCCGTTGTCCTTATACTTGGAAGATATCTATACAGTTCCCGTTAACTTAGCTGGTTTACCCGGCATATCCGTTCCTTGCGGATTGAGTAAAGAAAGTAAAATGCCCATCGGATTCCAAATTATAGGAAAATACTTCGATGAGGAAACAATTTTCCGACTTGCATACCACTTGGAAGAAACATTGAAATAAAATTTTATGGACCACAATATAGTATCTTCGACAATAGCTGACCTACTTACGACAACTGATTCGCCAAGATTTATTTTGTCTCAAATCGATAAGTACTTTCCCTTCATTAAAGAAAATATCGAAGATTTAAAAATAATATTGGCCTTGTTAACGGGTGTTTTTTTCTTGCTTTTAACAATTGTTGCGGTCAAAATCAATCGATTATCAGCAAGGAAACTGGATATCGTAAAAATCATCGACCCTCCAGACTCTATTCAATCAGGAACAAGCGCTCGTTGGATAGAAGTTCAGAAACACATAACTTCAACGAGGGAAGCCGAGTGGAAATTTGCTGTTATCGAAGCAGATAAAGTGGTTGACGAAATCCTTAAAAACTCATTCCCCGGAGAAACAATGGGGGAACGATTGTTGAATATAACAAAAGGCCAGCTTGAAACATTGGATGGTCTTTGGGAAGCTCACAAAATAAGAAACCGGCTCGTTCATGATGTGAATTATTTTCTTCGTTACGCGGAAGCAAAAAGAGCGGTTATTTTATATGAAAGAACACTAAAAGAACTGCAGGCAATTTAAACCTTAACAACTTACATAAGTGAGTCGTTAAGTTTTAAATTTTTCAGAGAATCTCTAAAATTGAGAGTAACTGAAAAGCACGCCGAATGTTCGGCACCAAATCATAGCATTTTTATATTTACTAAGATCAGTACCGGCGGGAATAACATAATTTACATTGCCTTCGGTTGCCCGAATTGAACCAAGATCCACAACATCATCGGCGTTCAAACCGGCTGAAAGATATATTCTTAAGTCGGGACCGTTTATGGTTTTTAAATTTTCAAAACGAAGAAAAGTTTCATCGCCGGACTTAACCAACAAAGCTTCTCCCTCAACTTCATGAGCGCGGGCGATCATATCACCTCGACTGATTATTACCGGCCCATTTTCCGGCATTGAATCGCTTTTGTTCATTGTCTTATTTTGCATTTCCATAGTTTGTTTTTCAAAATCCGTTCTCGTTGCATCATCCATGGTTAATAAATTATCCCCGATTATAACTCCGGGCAAATCCTCGTTTAAAGTTACATTTCTCCAAAATGGCGATAAAAGCCAGTATGCCACAGCCAAAACGACAACTACTCCAATGATTAATAATTTTTTATTCATAAAACTAAAAATACTATTGAATTATAAACTAATCAAGACGGCTCCGACAATAGCCAACCCCATGCCTATTCCTTGCACTAATGAAATATGTTCGTTAAAAAAAATCACCCCGCTTCCAATAACTATAACCGCATACAAGGCCGTTTGAATTATTCCAACAACGCCAAGTTCCGCCTTTTTTACAAATACATATAAAAAAATTATTACCTGTGCAAAATAGAGCGCCGTTGCTAACAAAATAAGAGGGTTTCGAATTGCCATCCAAAAATCATCAACGATAAAAGCCGCTTTTTTTATAAATACATCAGCTATCGCAACGCAACTGACGGCTACAATAATCAACCCTATTTCTAAAAATTTATTAAGCATTTAGATTAATCTTCTACAAATATTTTGCGATGCCGTGAGATAAAGCATAGGTTACGGGAGTGCTTAATAAAGATTGTATTCTTGGACCGATAACGAAGTGCCGTTTTGGTGAAAAATCTTCATCGAATTCGTTTCGACCATTCAACACATTTTCGGCGGCGTATCGACCCAAAGCCATGGCCCATGGCAATCCCGATGCGGCGCCAACATAAAAAATATTATTGTTGTTTTTATCTGTTCCAACAATAGGAAGCAAATCTTTACTGACACCAAGCATACCGGGCCAAATATACTCCATCTCTATATTAAGACCGGAGAACTTTTTATCAATATAGGATTTTAAGCGTTTTTCAAAACGTTTCGTGTTATCAGTAACAGAACGCGCATAAGTATACAAAACATCTCCTCCTCCAATAAGCAACCTATTGTCTCCGGTCAGTCTGAAATAATTATAAACAAGATCTGTGTCCCAGACCATCATTTGATCTTGGGGAAAAATGTTCTGAACCTGTTTTACTGATAGTGGTTTTGTAATGCCAAGAAATGTTTGAACATGATAAATTTCTTTCTTTAACGCCCCAAGATCAGGAATAAATCTGTCAGCGCAAACAATGATGTGTTCTGCCGTGATCTTCCCTTTCGGCGTAAAAATTTCGTGGCCGACGATACGCTCCACGGGCGTTTGCTCATATATGGCAACCCCCGAATCTCGAAGTGAGTCTTTCATTACTTGGCAATACAAATAAGAATTCATGCCGAAGGTATCCGGATACCGAACAGCGCCAACATAGTTTTTTGAACCAATAATTTCTTTCAGTTTAATTCGGTCATAAAAAGTGCTGGTGTATTCCAATTGTTTTCGTGCTTCGTTCTCCTTTTTAACATGTTTGAGTCCCGAAGCATTATTAGCGATAAAAAGTGAATCTTGAACCTGATATTCGCAAGAAATATTGTAATCCCTAATATTTTTGCGAATATTTTCAACACCTGAAACAACAAATTCCCAAATACGCTTGGCTTTTTCAATCCCATAAGTGGCAAGGAGGGAACTAAGTTCTATTTCAGAATCCGGAGTGATAAATCCGGATGTTTTACCACTAGCTCCGGATCCGCAAAAATCTTTTTCAATAATTATTGCAGAACAACCAGCCTCACGGAGTTTTTGAGCACACGAAAGTCCGGCCATACCACCCCCAATAACCGCCACTGTGGTTTTAATCTCACCCACAAGACTTTCTCCCGGTTTCGGATCTTTTAAACTATACCAATAGGCTCCTTTCATTTTATTGTTTGTCGTTATTTTTAATTAATTTTAGAATATATTAAAATATTAGTAAATCAATGTTTGGTTTTTATTATGTAAATTCTCTGCAAAAGAACTTGACTTTGTTTTAATGGTGCGCTATTATTTGTATAGTATTCCAAGTTTAGGAAAAAATATGAATCTGGTGGAACTTAGAAAAATTTTCAAAGAAAATGTACTAAGAAACTACCAAGCATTTCTCAAAGAACGTAAAGTACGTAAAGTAGTATTAACTTTTGATAATAATCATACTCTTTCAATAGAGTTGATAAGACATCCTGGAATAAATTCTGACTGGGATGAGAGTATCGAAGTGCGAGTAGATGATAATAATTTAATATCAAGAATCTAAAACCACCGTTAGGTGGTTTTTATAAAACTTGGTTTCAAAATGTAACATCCTCGGTGGCCGATTACTCGGCCACCTCCTGTTTGTTTTCGTGATACTGACGCCAGAGTTCTTGGAATTCGGGGCAATGGGTCAGCAGTTCTTCAAGATTCCCCGAAGCGATGATTCTTCCTTCGCTGAACACATAAATCTTATGAAACAACGGAAGAAGATGTAATCGATGGATAGATGAGATAATCGTCTTATCTCGGAATTCTCGAAAAATATTCCGATAAACTTTCATCTCGGTTACCGTATCGAGACTACTTGTTGGTTCGTCCAGAAGAACTATGTCTTTGTCATGGCACGCCAGTAGTCCTCTCGCAAGTGATAGGCGCTGTTGCTGACCACCTGAAAGATTGACCCCCTTCTCTTTGATCGAGGAATCAAATTTCTTTGGCAAATCTTCAACAACATCCGTGAAGCAAGCCATGTCTGTAAAGTGTCGTACGAATTCCAGATCGTAATCAGCTCCTAACGTGATGTTCTCCAGAATTGTCGTTGCGAAAATCTCTGGATTCTAGGGCACTAATGTAATAGCTCGACTAATTCCTCCAAATCCATCGGGGACACGCCGACCGTCCACCTTGAGATTGAGACTGCGAGGACGATACAGGTCCCGCATGATTTTTAAAAATGTGGATTTGCCATCGCCGCTTCGTCCAACAATCGCATATCGTTGACCTCGAACCAAAGACAGCGAGACATCTTCAAGATGCAGATCACCGTTACCCTCATTGTGATACGAGAAGTTCAGGCCATTAACATCAAGATACTGCCATGCTTTGGGTAACACATGATTTGTAAAGTTTTCTGTCTTGAAATCCTTGGTCAGTTCCTCGGCATTCATGACCATAGCTCTTCGCCGTAGGATGCCACTATACATACTAGTGAACTTGAAGAAAAGATCACTAATCTTTTCAAGGTATTTGATAAGGAGAAAAACACTCCCGATCAGAACACCTTGAGCAGTGCCAATGTTCTGCCAAAAGTATACAGCAAGCACAATGATGGTCATCACGGTGCAACACATACTACTCAAGAACCACTTTGTTTCATTCAATCGTTGGTTGTGCCTGAACAAGTTAGATGGCTTTTCAACCTTGCACATGATCGCGCTGAAGACCAGCTTTTCGACCCGCAGAATGATAACCGTCGTGATATTGCTGATGGCATCAAACACGCTCTCCAATATGTTATTCTCCGAGCGATTGAGCTCCTTGTATTGGTTAATCATTACCCGATCAAACCGCATTGTTATCCAAGCCGAGACGAGAATCATTCCAAGAACAATGCCTGCGGCTGGTCGGCTGAAGTAAACCAATATGGCATAACTTACGACAAGCTGAACGATTGAGTAAATCACCTCGAAAGAATCCTCCGAAAATGAAAACAGCGAATTCGTTCCTTTTTCGATCTTGTCGATTGTGTCGCCGGAATGATGGTCAACATGCCATTCCATCGGTAGGGTCATGACACCCCTTAATAAATACCTCCGATAGTTAACACGTGCTTTGAATGCGTTAAAGCGTTCGATGCATCGAGCGGGACCATGAATTGTCCAGAAAAATAGTTCAAACACGAACGTCAACATCAGAAGTCCGATGAGGATCCAGATGTTGGCTACTGTGATGCCATTTCTCTGAATGATGTTCATGATCTGCGCCATTACCAGCGGTTGTCCGAAAAGATGGACGGATTCGGCCACGATGAACATGATCCAATACCACACCACTTTATCTCGATTACCCTCTGAATAAAGCCACGTTTTTCTAAATAGATAGAGAAGCGGATTGCTCTCTCTTCCTGCTTTTGCAACTTTCTCTACGACTGGCATATTCTCACCTCTTTTGTTTAAGGACTTGTAGCGCTTCTGAAAACACAAAAGCGCCGCAGATTGCTCTGCGGCGCTTAGTTACAAACAAGTTGCGTGGACTTAAATAGAAATTAGTTCCAGAAATCGTTCATGTCTAAATGCCGCGATACAATCGCGAATACATACTTCAACGCCAATAAGCGCGAAGGTACGATAATTATTCATTTGTACGTTGTAATTAGACATTTTTATTGCATTCTTCGTAGTTTTAACGAAAAAGAACGATTTTGATTACCCCAGCTTTTATGGCCCTTTCCTTCGATAAACTCAGGATAAATCGGGCCGGGCAATCGTCTGGACTAATAATGACAAAAGTCAGGATAAAAATATTATAGCACACACCTTGACTATTGACAAGTCCTATCTACGGGCAACTTTAGGAATTTGGTGGACCCACCGGGAATCGCACCCGGGACTGCTCCATGCCATGGAGCTGTGTTACTGCTATACCATGGGCCCGTTGAATAAAATAAAAAATAAATTATTTTATAAGTTCTATTTTTATGCTATAGTTATACCATGAAGATCTTCGGTAATCAAATTATTCGAGACTTAAATTTTACCAAAATTAATAAAATTTATAAGCAAATAATCGCCCCGATAGCTTAAATGGATAAAGCAGCCCCGTCCTAAGGGGAAGACCTGCAAGTTCGAGTCTTGCTCGGGGCACCAAAATCATGGAATCTTTAAAGAAAAGTCAAAACATTAAAGAAAGAATAGAAAAAATGGAATTTCCCGAAGAAATAAAACAAATAGTAGGAAAAATGGAAGAATCAGGCTACCAAGGGTATGCC
>Ga0210057_1002376_pt1 | contig 27027 bp, 26 predicted proteins | sample CryGeyCG2114_010_2_FD_183968 | JGI IMG/M metagenome (GOLD analysis project Ga0210057, IMG submission 183968) | Groundwater microbial communities from aquifer - Crystal Geyser CG10_big_fil_rev_8/21/14_0.10 (SPAdes) (version 2) | ecosystem: Environmental > Aquatic > Deep subsurface > Groundwater ...
GTCGGATCTACGTTATGCCAGATAAAACTTTCCAAACCTCAGCCGAAGTTCAACAGTTTATCAGTAGTAATTTTATGAAGTTGAAAGCAGACATTATTTTAGGGGTTGAAAATTTAATATCTAGCGATGTCTTGGTGGCAACTCATTGGACAACTGCTTATGTTGTTGATAAAAACCGGTCCCGCGCAGCAAAACATTTTTACTTTGTTCAGGATTATGAGCCGTATTTTGCCCCGATGGGTTATGAACATCTCGCCGCCGAGAATACCTATCGATTAGGGTTTACCCCCATTACTTCTGGGCCTTGGCCGGCGCGGATCCTTTGGAAAAAACACCGCTTAAAAGCTGACTACTTTAGATTTCCCGTAAGGACTCACATTTATTATCCTCGTAAAGTCCGGTGCAAGAAGCAGGTGATCTTCCTTGCTCGACCTGATATGCCGCGCCGCTGTTATCCCTTAGGAATTGAAGCGTTAAGAATCTTCAGGGCGAAAAACCCCAAGTTTAAGGTTATTCTCTTCGGCTCCGATAAGATAGATCCAGCAAGAATTGGTTTTTCCCATAAGAATTTAGGAGTGTTGACTGACCAGGAACTAGCAAGGCTCTACTCTTCGTCAACGGTAGGGATCTCCTTCTCAACCACCAACCCCTCTTTAGTTCCTTTTGAGATGATGGCTTGCAAGTGTCCGGTTGTAGATCTGGATTACGGTGGTAACGATGTCAACTATGGTTCGAAGAAGAATGTGATGTTGGCAAAGCCAACGCCGGAAGGGATAGCCGAAGCGATCGAGAAGTTAGTCTCTAATGAAAAGCTAAGGAAACAAAAAGCGGAAAGCGCCTACAAGTTTGTCAAAAGCTTCCCCAATGAGGAAGAAACCGTTCGCCGAATTGAGGAGTTGGTTTTACGGGAGTTTCCTAAGTAATAGCGGGGGAAAGTCAAACCCAAAGATTTTATGAAGAGAAAACTTTCTAGAGAAGAATTTCTTAAACGGTGTAGAGACGGGTCTATATACGATGAGGATTACTTCGAGAGAGGCAGGTACGAGAGTTGTTACTCTGGTTATAACCGAAGCCTAGCTGATAGCGCTATCTTTAAGGAATACGCAAGGTTAATAAAGGAGGCATTTAATCCAAAGAAGGTTCTGGAGGTTGGGTGTGCTACAGGAATAATCGTTAAGAACTTACAGGAGTTGGGAATCGACGCGTACGGGATTGATGTTAGTGAGTATGCTGTCTCGCATGCGGTAACTAAAAATATCTTTAGAATGAATATGACACGGCTAAACTTTCCAAGCAACTCTTTTGATTTAGTCTTTGGCAATCATTGTATAGAGCATTTATTTCCCGATATGCTTTCTCGAGCGATTCAGGAACAGAAGCGCGTTACAAGACGATATGTTTTTCACATCCTCCCTATCTGGGGATTGGGAAAGTACAAGTGGTCCAGGGAGGAGAGAGGGCGGCTACTACAAAGGAACGCTACAGATTTAATTCTAGAAACTAAGGATTGGTGGATACAGAATTTTGAGAAGGAGGGGTTGCATTACACCGAAGACATCAAATTGCTTAGCAAAGAGCCAGGTTGGGTGAAAGAAACATATAATGAAACGCAGCTTTTGTTTGTCAAAGAAGATACTTTTGCGAAGGAAGACACCTTAACTGCGTATTTGAATTTTACTTTAAGAATACAATTAGAAAAATTAAAGGCCCAGTTAAGAAGACTGAGGAGTTAATTTTAAGGGAGTTTAGGGATATTGCAAATCCTTCTTGAGACCAACCCCCCTTTTTAAGGGAGTGGTGGTGGACGGGGATGACCACATCGTAAGGTTTGTCTATGGCCCCCTTCCTACAAAGTCGGGGGTAACTTCTCTTGCGGGTTTGGTTGCCCTTCTCGTAATTTATTTAGTAAGGCATAATGAAGGGAGGTGAAATTCATGTTTGAGATTTTAAAGCGGTTTTCAAAAAAATTATGGATGCTACTAGGCGGTTTTTTGCTGGTAATTTTGTTAGTAAATCTCCTTGCTTTTAATGTGGCTTTCAACACTTTGCAAAAGCAGGTAAATACTGCGATCGGTGCAATTGGGGGCCTTTCTTTACCTAGCGGAAGTAAATACTTGATCACCACCGAAAAATTCATCGGTTCGACAAAAGAAAAGCTGGATGCCGCTATCGCCGCGTGCCCTAAGGACACATCGTGTTATGTTTTTGTTTCTCCAAATTTGGAGAAAGGGGTTCTTCCCACAAGCGTACCAGATAATGTCGTTTTGCTCGATACGCGTGGGGAAGGTTTAAGAGTTGTCCGTCGAAATCACCAGTTAGGAAGTGGAGAAACACAGTATTTCCCTGACGGTCCCTTGCAGACAACACTGATGGGCGCAGATAACGTGCCCCCTACTTCCACCGATCACCAAGTTGAGGGAGTGCTTGGGATAGTTTCTAACAGGAGTACGAGAACAAACGCGGTAGGTGTTTGGGGGACAGCAAGCTCTGACGCCCCTGGTGCAAGAGTGTGGGGAGGCTTCTTTTCGGCGCGAACACCGAATGATATAGGCGCAGATGCTCAGGTTATTGGGCTAGAGGTAGACACCTTGAATTGGGCGAAGGATGGCGTCTCACCTAATGCTTCGAAGGTTGGTGTTCAAATCGTTGGGATTGGCAATTTCTTAACGACAAACGCCGTGGAAATTTTGGCTACTGAGAAGGCAAGGTGGGTTAATGGGATTGTTTTCCAAGAAAGCTCAGTGGCAGAAAAGGGAACCTTAATCGGTGCAGCAGGAGCTGGCCCGTACAGGTTGGGGCTAGACCTGAGCCATTCAAACTTTACCGATGCGGCTATCAGGATAGGGTTAGGGCAGAAAATCCGGTTAGATTCTTCGGCTGGCCCAGCACTATTTTATACCACTAAGGTAAAAGATGGTCAGGATGCCTTAATCATCCAAATACCAGATGGGGGATTGATATTCCACAACTCAAAAGGAGAGACCATTTTTACAATTCCAGCGTCAAAGCAGTAAGGTTCCACAGAGATTCGTTCGGGCTCTGTTATACTTTACCTATATGAAAATTTTAGTCACCGGTGGGGCGGGGTATATTGGTTCCCACGTTACAAAATACTTATTAGATAAAGAGTATGAAGTTTCCGTTTTGGACAACCTCTCCAACGGAAATCGGGATCTCGTGGATAAAAGAGCCAAGTTTTTCAAGGGAGATTTAGCGGATAAAGAAGATATAAAAAAAGCCCTCCAAGGTTGCCGGGCGGTAATGCATTTTGCCGCCTCAGCAAATGTTCCCGATTCGGTGAAACATCCTGGAGAATATTTTGTCAATAACGTCTCCAACGGTCTTAACCTTCTTGAGGTAATGAGAGAACAAGACGTTAAGTCTTTGATCTTTTCCTCCTCGGCTGCGGTTTACGGGAATCCCGAGAAGGTTCCAATTAAGGAAGACGATCCGAAACAGCCAACCCACCCCTATGGTCTATCGAAACGGATGTTCGAGGAGATCTTGGAGTGGTATGATCGGGCCTACGATTTGAAATCGATTAGCCTGCGCTATTTTTGCGCCGCCAGTGCTTATCCTGACGGAACAATCGGCGAAGACCACCGTCCCGAGACACATCTTATTCCCGTAGTTTTAGATGTGGCTCTAGGAAGAAGGGATTATATGGAGGTTTTTGGGACAGATTTCAAAACTCCTGATGGAACGGGTGTGAGGGACTTCTTTCATGTATTGGATCTTGCCGAAGCCCATCTTTTGGCATTGAAGCATCTTCTTAAAGAAGGCAAAAGCGATGTTTTTAACATTGGAATTGGGAGGGGTTTTTCGGTTTTGGAGGTTATCAGAGCTGCCGAGGAAGTTACCGGGAAGAAGATCAAGTTCAAGAAGGTAGGGAGACGGCCAGGGGATCCCGATAAATTGGTTGCTGATGTCGGCAAGATTAGGAGTGCGCTCGGTTGGGAGGCGAAAAATAAGGACCTAAAGGATATGATAGAAGATGCCTGGGAATGGCATAAGAGTTATTTCCAAAAATGATTATCTCGAGAACACCGCTAAGGATCAGTTTTGTCGGAGGGGGAAGCGATCTTCCCGCGTTCTATGAGCATGAGCCCGGGGCGGTGGTCAGTACCGCCATCGACAAATACATCTACATCACCGTTAATAAGAAGTTTGATGAGAAGATTCGAGCAAGCTACTCCATCACCGAATTTGCCGATGAGCCGAAGCAACTCAAGCACGAGCTGATCCGGGAAGCGCTCCTTCTTTTGGGCATTAAGGGAGGAATCGAGATCACCTCCATCTCTGATATCCCCTCCCGGGGGACAGGTTTGGGCTCCTCAAGTACCTATACCGTTGGATTACTTAATGCTCTTTACGCTTTTCAGGGCAAGCATGCTTCGGCAGAGAAACTGGCGGCTGAGGCGTGTGAGATCGAAATCGACCGTTGTGGAAAGCCGATTGGCAAGCAAGATCAATACGCCGCCGCCTTTGGGAATTTGAATTATATTCAGTTCAATCCAGACGGGAGTGTTTTCGTTGATCCGATCATCTGTAAACCGGAGACGAAGAGGAAGTTGGAGGGGAATCTGCTAATGCTCTACACGGGGATCACGCGAGAGGCAGAAGGTATTCTTGAGAACCAACGCCGCAATATCATCAGCAAGGTGGAGAAGCGGAGATGCTTGGGACGGATGGTCAGTTTGGCCCAGCAACTGAGAGATGCTTTAAGGAAGAATGATCTGAGCGCCTTTGGGGAACTACTCCATCAGAACTGGCTCGAGAAGAAGACGCTTGCCGGAGGAATCAGCAACCCTAAGATTGATGGGTGGTATGAGACGGCCCGGAAGAAGGGAGCGATCGGGGGGAAGATCCTGGGCGCCGGCGGCGGTGGTTTCCTACTTCTTTACGCCCCAAAGTCAAAGCACAAGGAAATTGTTGAGGCACTGCCAGAGCTTCGGCCGGTGAAGATTGGGCTTGAGCCGCAGGGAAGCAAAATAATTTACGTGGGGGGATAAGCAATGCCGAAAGCGTTTTACGACTCTTACAGAAAGAAACTCATAAACTGCTTAAACGCGCTTGATCAGGATGCCTTCGCTAGGGTAGTGGGGTTAATTGAAGAAGCCTATCAAAAGAACAAGATGATCCTTGTCTTCGGCAATGGGGGAAGCGCGGCGACCGCCTCCCATTTTGCTGTCGACCTTACGAAAGGGCCTCTTGGGCACAAAGGTGATAGGCCCCATAAGCCATTTAAAGCCATCGCTTTAACCGACAATGTCCCAATGATCACCGCCTGGGCGAACGATACTGGATTTGAGAACATCTTCGCTGAACAGCTGAGGAGTTTGGCGAAGGAAGGTGACCTGGCGATCACTATCTCTGCCTCGGGAAACTCACCAAACATATTAAAGGCGGTGGAGGTAGCAAAGTCGCTGGGGATGAGAACAATCGGATTTTGCGGATTCGATGGCGGCAAGTTGGCCAAGATGGTCGATACCCCTTTAGTTGTTAGGACAGATAAAGGAGAATACGAGATAGTTGAGGATGTGCATGATATTGTGCATCATATGATCACCGGTTACCTTTCAAAGAGGCTAAACAAGGGTGAAAAAACATAAAGCAGTATTCTTCGATCGTGATGGGGTTATTAATAAGAAACCCCTTCCTCATTCATATATTCTCTCTTGGAAAGAGTTCAAACTTTTACCTTATGTGAAAGAAGCGCTGGTTGATTTAAATCAGCGTGGATTTTTAATTGTGATTGTCAGTAATCAGCGGGGTATTGCCCGTGGAATGCTTCGCCGCAAGGATTTGGAGGAGATCCATGCGCGGATGACTGGGGAGTTAAAAAAAGTAGGAGCAGTGGTTAATGGGGTATATTACTGTTCCCACAACTACAGTGATAATTGCAATTGCCGCAAACCGAAGCCTGGAATGCTTCTTTCTGCTGCCTCAGATCTTAATATTGATACCTCGCAATCTTTTATGGTAGGGGATAGCGAAGATGACATCGCTGCTGGAAAGGAATCAGGTTGCAAAACAGTGTTAGTCCTCACTGGAGAAACTGAAGATGTACCACAGACTAAAGATTGGGGTTATAGGCCAGACTTCGTCATCGCCGACTTAAAGGGGTTGCAAGACGTGATATCTTAAAGAAGATGCTCAAAGTGCCGAAAATCTCAGTGATTGTTCCCTGTCACAATTATGGCCGGTACCTTGGCCAGTGTTTAACCTCAATTTTCAATCAAACACTTCCACCGGATGAGGTAATCGTTGTTGATGATGCCAGTGAGGATAACACTCCTGAGGTTGTCAAGAATTTTTCTAAGAAGTTTCCAAACCTCAAATACTATCGAGTTGATTTCCATAACGGAAATAAAACAAGAAACTTTGGTTTTAAGAAAAGCTCCGGTAACTACCTTGTTTTCTTTGACGCTGACAATTATATGCGCAAGGAATTTTTGGAAAAACTTTATGAGGTTTTGGAAGGCGATCCTGCTGCCGCCTTTGCTTATTGTGACCGATACAACGTTCCTGAGGGAGATGTCAGTTGGTACCCACCACCGGTGGGGCTTTGGCGTTCAAAGGATTTCGACCCCCATCTTCTGAAACTTAATAATTACATTGATCTTGCTTCTCTCGTTAGGCGTTCGGCTTTCCCAGGGTTTGATGAAAAGTTAAAAAGACTTCAGGATTGGGATTTTTGGTTAAATCTTGTTCTTCTGAAAGGCGGACGTGGTTTATATCTGCCAGAACCACTCTTCTTCTACCGGGTTCATAAGAGAGGGATTACTGCTCGTGAAGATCTTGCGGTAGCCAAGTCCTATATCCGTCAAAAGTACGGGAGGGAGCTTTTCCCTTACAACCAACCGTATTATTGGCGGTTAAAAGATGTGTTTTTGAAGATCGGTTACATCACTGGGACTGATGCGCTCTTGCGGCGGGTGAAACGTTTCCTCTTTGACCGCAATCGCCGTGGCTAAGGTAGTTTCTGCTGTTATTGTTACTTGGAACTCCCGAGAGACAGTTGGAGAATGTTTGAAATCACTTTTACCCCAGGTTAGTGAAATTTTGGTCGTGGATAATTCCTCAAAAGATGGGACAGCGGAGTTCATCGCTAAAAATTTTCCCAAGATCAAATTAGTCGAAAATAAAAAGAACATCGGCTTTGCGAAAGCCGTTAACCAGGGGATGAGGAGGGCCAGAAGCAAATACATTTTAATGCTCAATCCAGATACGGTTTTGAAAGAGGGGGCTTTAGAAAAGATGGTTGCCTTTGCCGATTCCGATCCCAAGATTGGGATCGTCGGGCCGAAGCTTGTTTTTCCTGACGGGACTGTTCAAAAAGAGGTGCAACGGTTTCCTACCCTTTGGCCAATGGTTTTTTGGCTCTTCCGCCTCCATCGGATTCCACCGTTTCCCAATCTTCCCCCCCTTCGGGGGTTTTTACTTCGCGATTTTGATTATGAAAAAACCCAGGAGGTGGAACATCTGATGGGAGCAGCGCTACTTTTACGGTGGAAGATGTTGGATGAGATCGGGCTTTCGTCCCAAGGACGATGGGCCTCTGGCCCATTTGATGAAAACTTTTGGCTCTGGTTTGAGGAGACCGATCTGGAAAAGCGGGCGAAAGAGGCCGGTTGGAAGGTAGTTTATTACCCTAAGGCGGAGGTGATTCATCAAGTAGGGGAGAGCACTAGGAAGATGAATCCCTTCAGGCTCCAGTATATCTGGAACAACAGCCTTCGCTATTACTTTAAGAAGCACCGCCCTTTCTGGGAGCAGATCGTTTTAGAGCCCTTCCTTTGGCTAAGTTTTGTCCCGCTCCCTCTTTTTGTCCTTGGGAAGAAGGTTAGAGGTATAATGGTAAAGCGGTGACGGCTACGGAACTGATATCGTAAGGAGGTAACGGTAACGAGGCCCGTATCGTAGAGCGTCGAGGGGTTACGAAACTAATATCGTAAAGCGGTGACGGCTACGAAGCCCGTATCGTGAGGCGTAAGGCGGTTACGGAACTGATATCGTAAAGGGGCGACGGTAACGAGGCCCGTATCGTAGAGCGGTAACGTTTAGGGTCACAAAATACGTTACCGAAGGACGAATGACGAAACGGGCGTCGTAACCCTAACCGTAACCGAATAGTAAGCTATGGAGAAGAGAAAACCGATCAAAAGTTTCAGAGATCTGGAGGTTTATCAGAATACCTACGAGGTAATGATCGTGGTGATGGGTAAAATCGTGCCGAAACTCCCTGAGTCGGAAAAGTACGATCTTAAGGATCAGTTGAGCAGATCTTGTAAAGCGATCCCAAGGCTTATAGCTGAGGGCTATGCGAAGCGACACCAAAGATCGGGTTTTCAAAAATATCTCGATGATGCGATGGGTGAGTGTAATGAAACTATTGTTAGTTTGGAGCAGGTTAAGGATCTTTATAATATCGAACCAAAATTGTGCAACGAATTGATAGATATCTATGACAAATCTGGTAGACAGCTTTATAACCTCTCAAAAGCTTGGAGTGAGTTTAAAGCGAGAGAGAAGAACTCGTGAGGCGGTAACGGTAACGAAGCCCGGGTCGTAAAGGGTCGAACGGTTACGTCACCGAACAACGTTACCGAAACAGGCATCGTAACCCTAACCGAATAACGAAGGACAAAACGGGCGTCGTAACCTCCCACGCTAACCGTATCCCGCAAGCCTTTGGTAGAATTGAGAAGCAATGAGGATTGGGATTGATGCGCGGTTTTTTGGGCCGGAGGGGACGGGGATCGGCCGCTATACGCAAAAATTGATCGAAAATCTTGAGAAGATAGATCCTTCGACGGGCTCAGGACAAGCTAAGAACGAATATGTGATCTTCTTGCGCAAGGAAAATTTTAACCTCTATCATCCGGCAAACACTAATTTCCACAAGGATCTGGCAGATATCCCTTGGTATGGCGTAAAGGAGCAGATTCTCTTACCAACTATCTTTGGGAAAGAGAAGCTTGACCTTTTGCATGTTCCTCATTTCAACGTTCCCATCTTTTATCGGGGGAAGTTTGTGATTACCATCCACGACCTCATCAAAAATGAATGGGGAGGGACCGAGGCGACGACGCGGGGTCCTTTGGAATATAGGGTTAAGCGGTTGGGTTACAACTTTGTCATTCGATGTGCCGTTCACCGGGCACGGGCGATTATCACCCCCTCAAACTATGTCAAAGATAGGCTTATGGAACTTTTTAAAGTTAATCCCGCCAAAATCATTGTTACTTATGAGGCGGGGATGCTTGGGGGGAAGGAGCGAGCAGCAGGGGAGAGAAAGGTTGAGGATGTTTTGGGGCGGCTGAGAGTTACTAAACCTTATTTCCTCTACGTGGGCAATGTCTACCCTTACAAGAATGTGGGGCGGTTGTTGGAGGCGGTTAAGATTCTTAATGAAAAGCTTAATAAAAGAGTGCAACTTGTCCTGGTTGGGGCGAGGGACGTCTTTCGAGAGCGGTTAAAGCGAGAGATTGTGGAAAAGGACGCCTTAAAGTATGTTGTTTTAACTGGGTACATTTCTGACCCAGATCTTGTTGATCTTTATCAGGGTGCCGAAGCTTACGTCCAACCTTCTTTGTCCGAAGGTTTCGGTTTGACATCGGTTGAGGCGATGTCGTTGGGGACGCCGGTTGTGGAGGCGAAAGCTTCTTGCTTACCTGAGATCGCAGGGGATGCGGCTCTCTTTTTTGATCCTTACAATCCAAAAGATATGGCTGAGAAGTTACGCAGGATATTAGGTGATGAGGGATTGAGGCAGAAGCTAGCGAAAAGGGGATTAGCGCGTGCCAAGCGATATTCTTGGGAAACTATGGCCCGCCAAACGCTTAGCGTCTATGAAGACGCTGTGAATGGCTAATAGTTAATAGTAAATAGTAAATAGTTAATGGTTAATAGTGAATGGTAACTAGTAAGCTAGTTAATAGTTAATAGTGAATGGTGAATAGTTGTGTTGAAACCATAAGCAATAGACCATAAACCATACACCATTGCGAAGCAATCAAGATGTCATTTAAGTTTGAAACGTTAGATATATGGAAGTTAGCTTTGGAGCTTGCAGATGGGGTTTACGAATTGACGAGGAAGTTCCCTCAAGATGAGCGATTTGAGCTAACAAGCCAAACCCGCCGGTCGGCTTCTTCCGTTCCCGCCAATATCGCGGAGGGTTCAGGAGGTTCCTCGGTTAAGGATTTTCAAAACTATTTGGATATTGCTATTAAATCTATCTATGAAACAGTTTCGCACTTAGCTTTGGCCAGGAGAAGAGGTTACATTAACGAGAGTAAATATACCGAGCAGAAGAACAAAGCAGAAGCTCTAATCAGGAAAATTAAAGCTTTCAAGGGGTGGCTGACTAAAAGAGAGAGATTCTAATGTCCGAGAAACCATACACCATAAACAATTCACTATTAACTAAGCTACGAATAGCTTTGGTTCACGATGATTTTACTCAGTTTGGGGGAGGGGAGAGCATCTTTTTGGCGATCAAAGAGCTTTTTCCAACCGCGGCAATTTACACCAGTTTGGTTACCAAGGAGTGGGTAAAAAGAATAGCCAGTAGCCAGCAGTCGGGAGCCAGTAGTCGGAAAATTTTTACCTCGTTTATGCAGAAACTTCCCTTCAAAAAGAAGCTTCAACGGGCTTATTTCCCACTTTATCCGTTGGCGTTTGAGTCCTTCGATTTTTCGGATTTTGATCTGGTTATCTCCTCTTCAACCCGTTTTGCTCACGGGATTATTACCAAACCGCAAACAAAACACCTCTGCTATATGCACAGCCCGGGAAGGATGTTCTGGGAGTCAAAAAGTTATTTTGGAGAAAAATCAAAGCTGAGGAGCCTTCTTTCGCCAGTACTGGCTTATCTTCGTCTTTGGGATTTTACTGTGGCACAGCGTGTTGATCAGTTTCTTACCAATTCGAAACATACCGCCGCAAAAATTGCAAAGTATTACCACCGTGAAGCAAGGGTGGTTTACCCGTTTGTCGATCTAGAAAGATTTAAAACTAATGACTACCGACTACCGACTAATGACTATTATCTGGTTGTCTCCCGCCTAACCCGCTGGAAGAGAGTTGATCTGGCGGTTAAAGCCGCTTTGGAGGTTGGGGTCCCGCTAAAGGTAGTCGGGGACGGGCCAGACAGGAAGCGTTTAGAGCGTCTTGTCCTTAAACACCAAATAACCAAATCACCAAATAACCAAATAACCTTTTTAGGGTGGGTTTCAGGAGAGGAGCTTGCGAAACTTTTCCAAGGGTGTCAAGCTTTAGTTATGCCTCAGGAAGAGGATTTTGGAATTACTTCTCTGGAAGCCCAAGCTTCGGGAAGGCCGGTTGTCGCTTTTAAGGCCGGTGGTGCCTTAGAGACCATCATGGTAGGAAAAACAGGAGAGTTCTTTTATCCGCAAACGGCGGAGGCTCTCATTTTTGCACTGAAGAAGTTCCAAGCTGGGAGATATGATCCTCAGGCGTGCCGAAAAAACGCTGAGCGGTTCAGCAAACGCCGATTCCAAGAACAATTTATCGAAGAAGTTATGGCGTCGGTTAATGGTAAATAGTTAATAGTGAATAGTTAATAGTGAATAGTTAATGGTTAGAGGAAAACAATACACCATGCACAATAAACCATACACTACCGCGAAGCGGTTGGTTGATATTGTAGGTGGGGCTGTTGGGCTTTTGGTTTTTGGTATTCCAATGCTCGTTGCCGCATTCGCGATTCGGCTGGAGTCAGACGGATCGCCGTTTTTTACTCAGGAGCGGGTAGGGAAAGGAGGAAAGGTCTTTAGGATGTATAAACTTCGTTCAATGATTAAGGATGCGGAGGAGATGCTGAAATCAGATAAAGGAATGCTTAGGGAGTATGTCAACGGCAGTTACAAATTAAAAGATGATCCCCGGATCACGAGGGTAGGGAAGTGGGTCAGGCGTTTTAGTTTAGATGAAACCCCACAGTTTCTCAATATTTTAAAAGGGGAGATGTCGTTGGTGGGACCAAGAGCTTACAAGCCGGATGAGCTGGTGTATCAACAGGAAAAACATCCAGAGGCAACCTATCAAATTAAGTGGCTTCTTACGGTCAAGCCAGGCTTGACCGGTCCGTGGCAGGTGAGAGGACGCTCAGAGATACCGTTTCAGGAGCGGGTTAAGATGGATGCGCAGTACGCGCAAAAAAAATCTTTACTGGAGGATATCAAGATCATCTTCAAAACACCGCGTGTTGTAATTAAAGGCAAAGGTGCGTATTAGCTAATAGCTCATGGTTAATGGTTAATGGTAAATGGTTGTGTTGAGACGATAAACAATACACCATAAACCACACACCATTACGGAGTAATCAAGATGATTGATCTTTTGAATCCCGAATATTCTCGAAAGATTTACCAGGACAGGTTAAGTGAGACAGTAGCACCGCAATCTCCCTCAAGGAAGGCGGGGTTTAAGAACTTGTTTGGGAAAGTCAAAATCCCAAAGCCATCTTGGCGAAAGCTCTTTTTCTGCTTGATTGGATTGTTGATTTTTCTGGGGTTAGGTTTCTTTTTTCTCCTTCGCCCTGCTTTTTCTCTCTACACCGGAATAAAAAATACAGAAGTAGTTGTCAGTGAGTTGCAAACCGCATTTGCTAAGAAAGATTTAACGGTTGTCGAGCATGCTTTAGCGAAGTTGGAGACAGAGCTGGCAAAGATGCGCGGTTCATACCAAAGGTTGAGGTATCTTAAGAAAATCCCTGTTATTAGTGGTTATTACCGTGACGGGGAGCATCTTTTGGGAGCGGCTTCACTTTCTGCCGAGGGGGGAAAAGAGCTTCTTGATGCGATTAGCTCTTTTTCTGACGTTTTGGGGCTGACAGAAGGCTTTGGGAAGATACTGACGACCGAGCAGCAAGCAATAAGCTTAGCGCGGATTCTCCCTCGGATCACTCCTCAAATTGATACCGCTTTGGGGAAGCTGTTTTTGGTGAAAGTGGAGCTTGAGGAGATTAACCCCGTGCACTATCCAGAGGAGATTCGGGGGATGAAACTTCGCTTTTGGCTGCAAGAGGTAAAAAAGATGATTTCCGAGTTTGAGCCGTTTCTCCGAGAAACACGGACAATCGTTGAGGTTTTGCCGCACCTTCTTGGTGTTCCAGAACGGACCTATCTTGTTCTTTTTCAAAATGATGCGGAACTTCGGGCTACAGGAGGGTTCATCACGGCATTTGGCCTTGTGACTGTAAAGGACGGGAGGGTTGTTGCTACTGATCAGCATGGGATTGGGTACGCTAATGGCAGGATTCCTTACATAAGACCTCCAGATCCTCTGCGTCGTTACCTTAAGGTTCACACTTGGCATCTTTCGGACTCCAACTTCTCGCCAGATTTTAAGCTCTCTGCTCGAAAAGCGGTTGAGATGTGGAGGATGACAAATCTTCCTCAAACATCGTTTGTTGTCGCGATCACCACCGAGGCAGCGAGGGAGATGCTCGAGTTTATTGGGCCGGTGAAACTGCCAAACTATCCGTATGATTTATCCAGATATTCTTGGCTTCCTTCCGATTGCCGTGCGGGAGGAGATCGATTTACCGCTACCAATCTTGTTTGTCGGCTTGAGTATTATGTGGAGAAGTTTAGACCTGATATTGCAGCGAGAAAGTACGACAGAAAATTGATTCTTGGGGATTTAATGGATGCAATCATTAACAAAATTACCTCCTCCTCGGTGGAGATCCGGCCAAAACTTTTGGACTTCACCTTTACCCTTCTTAATCAAAAAAACATCCTTCTTTACAGTACCAATCCCAAAGAGCAGGAGCTTATTGAAAAATTAGGTTACGCCGGTCGGATCAAGGATTATCCCTCGGCTCATTCGACAAGCTCAGAACAAGCAGGCTCGGGACAAGCTGCGGGCGATTATCTTCATATTAGTGACAGCAACTTTGGGGGGAAGAAAACAGATCTTTATATGCGAGAGGGGGTGGAGCAGAGTTTAGTTCGCCTAAGGGATGGAAGGTGGAGAAAGACGGTGAAGATTAATTACTTTAATCCCCAAAAGTATGATAATTGGCTCTCGGCAAATTATAAAGATTTTGTCCGCCTCCTCGTCCCCAAAGGATCAAAGTTGGTCAAAATCGAAGGTGCAAGCCAACAGTGGGGGAGCTGGAATGAGGTGGGGAAAACCGTTTTTGGTGCCTTTTTTACCCTTTTGCCGCAAAAAGAACACACGCTGACCTTTGTTTATGATCTGCCAGAGGGAAGTGTTGGGGAGAACTATCAACTTTTGATGCAGAAACAGCCGGGGACAAATATCACCCTTGTCAAAGTTAAAATTGGTGATAAGATAGAATCGTTTGAGTTAAAAACAGACCGTGAGATCACCGTTGATTATTGAAACTATGTAGCCTGCCTGATGCCTACCTATCGAGACGAGGGAATCGTCATTCGCAAACAAAACTTTTCTGAAGCGGACAAGATCGTCACGCTTTATACGAGGGATAACGGAAGGGTAACCGCAATTGCCAAAGGAGCGCGTAAGCTTATTTCGCGCAAAGTCTCCACGACCGAGCTTTTTGTCCATGGAATTTACTACCTTGCTAAGGGGAGAGATATGGATATCGTTGTTGAATCGGAGACTTTGAATGCCTTTACCTTGTTGCGAGAGGATCTCCAAAAGGCGGCCTTGGCCTTTTACCTCACAGAGCTTTTAGACTCCTTTACAAAGGGTGGGCAAGCAAATTATCCTCTCTACCGCCTTTTTCTTGAGACAATGTCAATCCTTTCTCGCGCGAAAACGAAGCATAATCTTTGGATTAGAGCCTTTGAGATGAAGGCCCTTAACCATCTGGGGTTCGGTCCTGAGCTTTTCCAATGTGCCTCCTGTACTTCTCCCTTATCGGCAGAGAAATACTTTGAGGTTGGGCATGGAGGAACTGTCTGTCGAGAGTGCTTCCGCGAGGGGATCCTTCTTCGCGAACCACTTCTTATTTTTCTTAGAGATCTCCAACGTCTTAACTGGAATGAGCTTTCACGGTTAAGGTTTGAAGAACAAGAGCTTACTGATTCAGAGAAGGTTATCCAGCATTATCTTCGGCACGTTTTGGAGAAAGATCTTTTCTCACTCAATTTTATTGAGAAAGTGAGGGAGCAGCTGGAGATTAGGTAAAATGAGATAGCCTTATGGAGAAAACAGACAACAGATTCGAACAGATTGTATCCCTGGCAAAGCGCCGGGGATTTATCTACCCCTCCTCAGAAATTTACGGAGGGCTCTCTGGCTTTTGGGACTTTGGTCCTTTGGGGGTGGAGCTTAAGAATAATCTTAAAAGCGAGTGGTGGGGAAGTACTGTTTGGGAAAAGGAGAATGTGGTAGGTCTTGATTCCTCAATCATCTACAACCCCAAGGTTTGGGAGGTATCTGGGCACACTAAGCATTTTGCTGATCCTTTGGTTGAATGTAAAAACTGCCATCAGCGATTTAAAGCTGATCAGCTAACAGTTAACCCACCAAAGGCGAGGCTCGCCAAGGGCGGCAGCAAACAGCAAACAGCATGTCCTAACTGTGGTAAAACGGAGTTTACTGAACCAAAGATGTTCAATCTAATGTTTAAGACGCATGTGGGACCAGTGGAGGATGAAGCTTCTGCTGCCTATCTTCGTCCGGAAACGGCGCAGGGAATCTTTATCAACTTTGAAAACATTCTCAAGACTTCTCGTTTAAAACTTCCCTTCGGGATCGCCCAGATTGGTAAGGCTTTTCGAAATGAGATTACAACCGGCAATTTTATCTTTCGCTCCCGCGAGTTTGAGCAGGCGGAGCTGGAATGGTTCTGCAAACCAAAAGAAGCGGAAAAGTGGTTCAAATATTGGCAGAAGGAACGGCTTGGATGGTATCTGAGGTTGGGGATGAAGAGGAAGAATTTGCGCTGGCGGGAGCATGAGGATAGGGAACGAGCGCACTATGCGGTAACCGCCTTTGATATCGAGTACAACTTTCCCTTTGGCTGGGGGGAGATTGAGGGAATTGCTAACCGAAGCGATTACGATCTTAAAGCGCACAAGCTGAAATACCGGGATGAGGAAATGGGTAAAGAGGTAGTCCCTTATGTGATAGAACCATCAATGGGGATTGAGCGTCCTGCCTTTGCCTTCCTTTTGGACGCGTACTTTGAAGAGACGGTAAGGGGGGAGAAGCGGGTGGTTTTAAAGCTCCATCCCAAATTGGCCCCAATTAAGGTTGCAGTGTTGCCACTTGTTCGAACTGATAAATCGTTGGTGAAGATCGCCAAAGAGATCTTTGAAGATCTTAAAGGTCGGTTTAATGCTGCCTACGATGAGGTAGGTTCGATCGGCCGACGTTACCGAAGAGGAGATGAAGCGGGAACACCGTTTGCGGTGACAGTTGATGCGCAAACCACAAAGGATAAAACTGTCACCGTCCGGGAGCGGGATTCGATGAAACAAAAGCGCGTTGCGATTGAAGAGCTTCCTAATTACCTCACTGGCAAACTCCTGTAAGAGGCAGTACAGCCCCGTTTAATTCTCAAGTATTGTTATTACGAATTGCCCTACCTATTGACAACCTCCTTAAAATTCTTTTAAAGTGGTGGTGCGTGGTGAAATGTGGTGAATTTCACCTGCACGTAAGATGAATGAGCCCCTGCTCCAAATTCAATTAAATGCTTATTGGTTCCTATATCCAAAAGGTTGGCCCTCGGTATCGGGTGGCTCTTCCATCAAGATTTCGCCAGATTCTGGGAAAGAAAATCATCTTAACACGTGGCTACGAAGGTTGCCTTTTGGTAATTCCACATAGGAGTTGGCAAGAGCTTTTTGCAACGGTTGCAAAAGGGCCTTTCGTTTCCCGCGCGGTGAGGGACACAACAAGGTTTCTTTTGGGGAGTGCTTTTGAGATCGAGTTGGATGATCAAGGAAGGTTTGTTCTTCCTGAGACTTTAAGAATTTACGCTCAGATCGGAGGGGAAGTGGTTTTCCTTGGTTTAGGGCGGTGGGTAGAGATTTGGGATAGTAAGCGTTGGGAACTGCGGCAGAAGTATCTTGAGAAGCGAGGTTCAGGGCTAGCTGAGCGTTTAGCGAAGGTAGAACTTTAAGGAAGTCAAACTTTCCAATCATGCACATTCCAGTTCTTTTAAAAGAAGCAATCGATCTTCTGAACGTCAGGAAGGATGGCCGGTATATCGATGCCACTTTAGGGCTTGGTGGTCATAGTCTTGAAATCCTCAAACGCGGGGGAAAGGTTTTGGGGGTTGAGGTGGATGAGGAGTCGCTGGAGGAGGCAAAACGAATTATCGGCTCATTGGTTCACCCGCCTGCCGGACGGGCAGGTCGGGACATCGGGTCAAGGATCAAATTTGTTCGGGAGAACTTTAAGGATCTCAAAAAGATCGCTCTAGCGCACGAATTCATCCCTTGCGACGGAGTTTTGTTTGATCTTGGGATGTCTTCCTGGCAACTGGAGAAATCAGGTCGGGGTTTTTCTTTTCAGAAGGAGGAACCTCTGGATATGCGGATGGATAAAAGATTGGCGGTTACCGCTGCCGATCTTCTAAACGGTTTAACAAAAAATGAACTTACAAAACTTTTTCAAAAATATGGTGAGGAGCAATCCGCTTATCGGATTGCTTCGGCTGTTGTTCGCGCCCGTACCCTAAAGCCGTTTGAGACGACAAGGGACTTAGTTAGGGTTATCGAGGGTGTCAAGGGTAAGCCGCCAAGGGTGAGCCTCGCCTCCGGCGGGAAGGGAAAAAGACAGATTCATCCGGCGACCAAGGTCTTTCAAGCGCTTCGGATCGCAGTGAACGATGAGATTACCAATCTGCGATCCGCACTGTCCCAAGCGTTTGAGATCTTGCGGGGGCCCGCCTCGACTCGCGGAGCTCGTCGACGCGAGGCGGGGAGGTTGGTGGTAACCTCCTTCCACTCTCTGGAAGATAGGGAAGTGAAGCGGTTTTTCAAAGAAGTAGCCATGAGGGGGATGGGAAAGATGGTGACGGAGAAACCCGTTACCCCCCAAGCGGTGGAGATCGCTGCCAACCCGCGAGCGCGCTCAGCAAAGTTAAGGGTCTTGGAGAAGGTTGTGTAAAGATGGTGAAGCAGAAGGAGCAAAATAAAACCGGTTTGAAAAAATTTATCATTATGGTTTCACTTATTTTGATTGTTGTTCAGGTAGTTTTAGCAAATTCTTTAGTTGCGAGGGGGAGGGAGATTAGGCAGTTAACCAAAGAGCAAGAGCAGCTTAGGGAGGAGATCAGCACCTTTGAGAATGAAGTCGCGCAAGCATCGTCTCTTACCACTATCCGGCGGCGTGCACGCGAGTTAGGGATGGAACCGGGAAAGATTGAATTTCTTCCGCCACCTCCACTTGCTGTTGCACCGTGATGCGCCTCAAAATTACTCTCCTTTTGATTGGGCTATGTTTTCTAGCCGTTTTTATTAAGTTATTTACTATTCAGATTATTAGGCATGAGGAGTATCTTGCGACTGCGGAGCAACAACGGATGCAATCTTACGACATTCCCGCCTGGCGAGGGAGGATCTATGCCTTAGGGGGGGAGGTCTTGGTAGCAAACGAAGACGCCTTTCGCCTTGTTGCCGATCCTTTAAAGATTGAGAATGCAAAGGAGGTCGCAAAAAAGATCGCCCCCATTCTCCTTTCCGACCCACGATTTTTCAGTTACAATTTAGATCCTAAAATTAAAGAGCCGGAGAATTATCTCATCAAGCGGTTTTTAGAGCTTTTCGCGAATAAAAAGCAGCGTTGGGTCTCCCTCGCCCGCAAAGTTCCTCGCAGTATCAAAGAGCAGATTGAGGAGTTAAAGGTCGAGGGGCTTAGTTTTGAGGATGATCCTCGTCGGTTTTACCCAGAAGGATCACTAGCAGCAAATGTTTTGGGATTTGTCGCTTTTGATGAGGGAGGAAAAGACCAAGGTTACTTTGGGCTGGAGGGCTGCTATAACGGAGATCTTAGGGGGGTACCGGGTAAAGTTGTGCAGGAATACTCCGCTTCAGGTGACCCGATTCTTGTTGGCGGTTATAGCCTCCTTCAACCGCAAAATGGAAGTGACCTTTATCTGACGATTGATAGGAACATCCAGAGCATTTTGGAGCGGAAGATAAAGGAGGGGGTTAAACGCTATCGTGCTACAAGTGGCTCTTTTGTTGTTCTTGATCCAAAGACGGGTAGGGTTTTGGCGATGGGTAACTATCCTGCCTACAATCCAGGAAACTTTAATCCCCTTGTCCCGTCAGGTACTGGAAATCTTTCTAAAAAGGAGCTTAAAAATTTATCAATCTCCGCAACTTATGAACCAGGTTCGGTGATGAAGATAGTTTTAATGTCGGCCGCGCTTGATACAAAACTTGTCAAACCAACTTCAACTTTTATGGATGATGGCCCGCTTAGGGTTGGCGGTTACACCATTGATACTTGGGATGGGAGACACTATGGAAAACAGACGATGATTCAGCTTCTTCAAAAATCAAACAATGTGGGAGCGGCGAAGGTTGCGTTGCAACTCGGGAAGGACACACTTCGCAGTTACTTCTTGAAGTTTGGCTTCGGAAAGCCTTTGGGGATTGACCTTGAGGGGGAGGAAGGAGGTAAGGTAAAACCACGACAGGAGTGGCGGCAGATTGATCTTGCAACGGCTGGTTTTGGGCAGGGGGTAGCAGTGACCCCACTTCAAATGGCAAGCGCGGCTGCGACAATTGCCAACGGTGGGGTGTTGATGAAGCCCTACGTGGTGGAAAAGATTGTTACTCAAGATGGGAGGGAAATTAAGTTTGAATCAGAACCGATCGGCCGAATGGTTTCTACGGAGACGGCGGAGACAATGGTGAAGATGCTTCTTGCCGCAGTTGAGGGAGGAGAGGCACGGGCTTTTATCTCTGCCAAATATCGGATTGCAGGGAAGACGGGAACAGCGCAGATCCCTATTAGAGGAGGGTATGATCCTCACCAAACCAATGTTACTTTTGTGGGCTTTCTCCCTAAAGATAAACCTTTTGTAATGCTTATACGGTTGGAGAAACCAACTACCAGTACCTATTCCGCCACCACTGTTGTTCCACTTTGGGTTGAAGCGATGGAAGAGATTGCTCCGCTGTTCGGAGTCCGACCGGATAAATGAGTAGGGGCTTGGGTAGTGATGTTAAAATGGTGGATCGATGGCTAAATACCTAATTGAGGGTGGTATCCCCCTAAAAGGGAAAGTTCACATCTCAGGAGCAAAGAATGCGGCGATCAAGGAAATCGCCGCATCGCTTTTAACAACTGAAGCGATAACCTTAACCAATGTTCCAGAGATTGCGGATGTGGCTGTTGACTTGGAAATTGTCAAGGCGTTGGGTGTCGCGGTAAGTAAACCTCAGGCGAATACTTTAGTGCTTCACCCCCCTCAAAAATTGCAGACTACAATCCCCGCCCCTCTTTCTGGAAAATCTCGGGCAGCGATTATTACCATGGGTCCTCTTTTGGCAAGGGAGGGGGAGGTAGTTCTTCCTACTCCTGGCGGTTGCCCAATTGGGGAGCGTCCTTTAGATCGTCATCTTTCCGCTCTTGAGAGTTTGGGGGCAAGATTTGAAGTTGGGGAGGGAACAATTAAAGGGCAAGCACCAAAGCTTGTCGGGGGGAGGATCATTTTCAAAAAGAACACCGTGATGGGTACGGAGAACGCGATCTTGGCAGCGGTTTTGGCTCAAGGGGAGACAGAGATTGTGGGAGCGGCATTGGAGCCGGAGGTGGATGATCTTATTCTTCTTTTAACCAAGATGGGGGCGCAGATCAGGCGTGATCCAACAAACCCCAGTATTTTAAGGATAGAAGGTGTTCAGAACTTATCTGGGGCAAGCCATACGATTCTTCCTGATCGCATCGAAGCAGTAACCTTTGCCGTTGCCGCAGCTTTAACCAAAGGTGATGTTACCCTTACCAATTTAGAAGTGAGCCATCTTACAGCCTTTTTGGCAAAGTTGGAGAAGGTTGGTGTCCGCTACGCGATTGAGAATCAAGAGACGTTACGGGTTGGGGCAGAGGAGGGGGCAAAATTTTTCCCAGTGGATATTACAACTGCTCCCCACCCCGGATTTATGACTGACTGGCAACAACCGTTTACCATCCTTTTAACCCAAGCCCAAGGCGAATCGCTGGTCCACGAGACGGTTTATGAGGATCGCTGGGGATACCTTTCAGAGCTTAGGAAATTTGGAGCGCGGGTTACGCTTTATACCCCCTCTGAGGTAGGAAAGCTCTTTGATCCAGAGGAGTATAACTTCGATTGGCGAAAGAAGGTTGAACCGGAGGTTTATGCCAAAGTTTTTGGTCCAACACTGCTCACGGAAGCGAAGGTGAAAGTTGGAGATTTGAGAGCGGGAGCAACTCTCGTTTTGGCCGCTTTAGCGGCCGAAGGAAAAAGTGAGGTCAGTGGTGTTGAGCACATCGAAAGGGGTTATGAGTGTTTCGAGGAGAAGCTTACTTCGCTCGGTGCCTTGATCAAAAAGAGTGCTCGCTCCGTTCGCTAACTTTCCTGCTGCTTATTAGGTATCCTTTTCTCGAAAAGATTCGCTTGGGTTTCGAGCTCTCGCTTCGCAAACTTGCCAACCTTTTAGGCTACGGTACAGGAGTGAAGGGTTTCCTTACCCTGCTTCTTCCTGTACCTTCGCCCCGACATGGCGTCGGGGTTGACTCAAACACTGCGCAGCTCGATTTCTCGAAACCCTCGCTATCATTTTGCGAGATGTCTGCCCGCCCCTGCCTGCCGGCAGGTAGGTTTGGAGGGGAGAAGCTTATTTCGCTCGAAGAGCGAAACGGATTCGAGCGAAGCGAGGATCGTACTTCACTTGGTGCTTTAATCGAAAAGAAGAAGGGTTAGGAAAGTTTCCTAACCCTTACGTATTTTATTTGTTATCTGCATTTCCCTCTAAAGCGAGGTTGGCCGCATCCGGTACAAACAAGCTGTTTAGGATGGTTTCTTGTTCCACATTTACAACACCAGCATTTTTGAGTCTTTAGCGCTTCTTCCTCCTCTTCGAGAAGATAAAGTTGGTGTGTTGGGATGATAACTTCCTCTCTAGTTTTAATCTCCCAACATTCAATGTGGAAGCAGTCTTTTCCGTAGAGGACGACCCAGCTCCCTTCCTTGATTAATCCGCCACACTCTTCTGCAGAACAGCAGCGAGGCTCTTGGAGTCTCACCACCCTCATCTTTGCCATTAATTCAGCCTCCTCCTTTCTGGAAAAGCTTTGGCTGTTAAGTGTGTCACTCTTCCGCCCGAGACGGATTAATTTATTTTAAACCTTGCCCTATAGGTTTTGCAAGTCCTGGCGGAGCCTTCGGAGAGTGCGGTAGAGGATTGTCCCGACGTTTGTCTCGGAGAGACCTAAGTGTGTCGCGATCGCGCGGTTGGTGTATCCCTCGTAGAACTTCATATAGATGATGTCTCTTTCTCTCTGTGGAAGCTTAAAGAGGAGCCGTTCCAGGATTTCATGGTTTTCGTTTTGAATCGCTGCCTCCTCTGGGCCTGCTCCTTCAGTTTTAATCGGGGGAAGTTTGTCAAGTGCAATATTTTGGGTTGTGTATCTAGATCGGAAGGTATCAAAAAGAGTATTTTGGGCGATCCGAAAGAGCCAAGCGGAAAAGGGGATACCCTGCCACTGAAAACTGTCAAGGCCAACAAGTGCTTTTTCAAAAACTTTTGAGGTAAGATCCTCGGTTTTTGTTTCATCTCCGGTACGGCTGAGAAAATAGTTTTTGACCTTGGGGTAATAGAATTGATAGAGCTTTGCGAAAGGTTTGTTTTCCCCACTTTTGACTGCTTTTGCCTGTCGGATCAGTTTTTCCTCTTCTTTCAAGTCCATGGGTATTGAGGATAAATCAAACAAACCATGGAGTTTTGGCAAGTTCCAAAAAGGTCTTCCACATCTTCTTTTTCTGTCCGAGGATTACCCCTATCTCTCCTTTTCTTACTTTGACCCCATAAGCTTTGCCTTCTTGTTGGAGGGTTTCGGGGGTGAAGAGTATTTTTCTCCCAGGAAGGGCTTCCAGAATCTCGTCTAAGGATCTCTCTGATGGAGGGTAGTATTGGTAGGAGGCATCAACGATAAGGCCTCCATCTTTCGCGGGGATAATTTGAATGCGTGCTGGGGGGAGCGTGAAATGGGCAAGTGCCCTTTCTGCCTCCTTTTTTTCAATCTTGAAAAGTTTACCGACCTTTGTTGCCGCCTCAAAATAAGGTTTGAGATTGTCGGTTTCCTTGATGCGGATAGTCTTTTTTGCCGTCTGATCACGCGAAAGATAAGGAGCATCACCACAGATAACCAGAACCGAAGGGTGAGTTAGTGCCCAGAAATAATCAAAAATCTCCTTATTCGAATACCCAATCTCCAAAACTAAAAGATGTTTGTGAGCGGGACGAAGAAGGAGCTGTCCAAAACTTTTAAGGAGGATCTTTATCCAGCCAAAGTATGAGCGGGGATACTCAGTGGTGCCAAGAATGATAAGGGGTAAGACAAACTCAGCGTCAGGAGCCTCAACATTTCTTCTTATTGGGTATTTACTTTTCAGAACCCGGTAGATCGCCTCTCGCGCAATCCCAGTTTTTCCTTCACCAACAACCGCAACGATCTGCGGCTTGTGTTTCTTTAATGCCCACTGGGAGAGAAAAGCAAGAATTCTTCTTAATCCTCTTCTTAGAATCCGTCTGAAGAAATTCGGGTTTACCACTGAAAAGAATGATATCGTAAACCAACCTCTGTGACAAATTTTGTTCCCCCTCGTTTTTCTTTGTGAAGATGAGCTTCAAGACTGAAACCGTTGAATTTTCACCGATAAAAAGATTTCAGGCGGAGGCAGAGCGGGTGGGGGCAGTTTCTTTGGCGCAAGGAATACCGAAGTTTTTACCTCCTTTGGGGATTCGGAAAGCTGCGGTTGTGGCGATCGAACGTGGCCAAGCAGATTTTTACGGGCCTCCTCAGGGAATCAAGCTTCTGAGGGCAAAGATCGCTGCCCAACATCTTGCGGAGGAAGGAATGTTCTACAATCCTGATACTGAAGTGATCGTTTCCGCTGGTGCGCTTCAAGGTATGGCAACTGCTTTGCTTACCATTCTCTCACCTGGAGATGAATTAATCATTCCTTCGCCTACGTATTTTCCTTTTATTAATCTTCCTAAAGTTTTGGGAATTAAACCAGTTTTTGTCCCTTTGGTCGGTGATGATTGGCGCCTGCGGATATCAGATTTGGAAAAAGCTGTTAGCTCAAAAACAGTCGGCATCCTTCTTGTCCATCCTAATAATCCAACAGGGACTGTTTATTCTTGTGATGAGTTGGAGGCAATTCTTAAAATCGCAGAAAAACATGATCTTTTCGTTTTTGTTGATGAGGTCTACCGGTACTTCGTTTACGATACTCCCTACCCAAACTTGGGTAAGTTTCGCCAATACCGCAATCGGATCATCCGTGTGATGAGTTTTTCTAAAGCTTTTGCTCTTTCTGGTTGGAGGGTCGGATATCTTCTGGCGGATAAATGGGTGAGCGGTGAGCTTCTCAAAACGCATGAAATGACAACTACCGCCTCTGCTTCCCTTCCGGCACAGTACGCCGCCCTGGCAGCCCTTTCTGATTTTCCAAACCTTCCTTTTGAGTTTGCAGAAATTCTTAAGAAGCGAAGAGAACGGATGGGAAAAAGGTTAGAGAAACTTAACTCCATCTTTGCTTCCAAAAAACCAAGTGGTGCTTACTATTTCTTTGCAAGGTTGCTGGCTGGTGAGGATGATCGGTCTTTCTGCGAGAGAATTCTTAATGAAGCGGGTGTCGCTTTAGTTCCTGGTTCCACCTTTGGGGAGGGAGGAAAAGGATTTGTGCGATTTTCCTTCGCTGCCAAGGAGGGAGAGATCGATGAAGCCTTTGATCGGTTGGAGCGCTATCTTCTTGGTGAGGAACTAGGGTTAACCACGGGGGAAGAGCTGGTGGAAAAATCTACGGGGATAAGCGATGATTCACGGAAAGTGAAGCCAAGAGAGATTTTTGTTGCGGTAAGAGGATCAAAGTATGATGGCCATGATTTTATTGATGAGGCCGTAAAAAAGGGTACTTCTTTTATCATCGGGGAACAACCAAACCCAGCCCCTAACTATATTAAGGTTGGGAATTCGCGCCGCGCCTTGGGAGTTATTTCTTCTGCATGGTACAGCCACCCTTCTCAAAAACTAAGGGTAGTGGGAGTAACGGGGACCGATGGGAAGACAACCACTGCCCATCTTCTGGGTGCGATTTTAAAAGCGGCGGGACGGAAGGCTTCGGTGCTTTCAACCCTAAATGCTCCTGGGGTTCACACCACTACTCCACCAGCCCCAATTCTTCAAAAGTGGCTTGCAAAGGAAGTTGAGAAAGATACAGAAGTTGCGGTTTTGGAGGTTACTTCCCATGCGATTGCCCAGGAGAGAATTGCCGGAATGAAGTTTGAGGGAGCAATTTTAACCAACATCACTCCAGAGCATCTCGATTACCATGAGACTTTTAAGCGCTATCGCGATACCAAAGCAAGACTTTTCCGGGGTGTAAACTTTTCGGTTCTCAATCGTGATGATCAATCATACAAACAAATAGCAGAGATTGCAGGAGGAAGGGTGGTGAGTTACGGATTTTCACCGCAAGCGGAGTTTCAGGCCTCTGAGATCAAGGTAGGAGAGGACGGTTGCCGGTTTAAGCTGTTAAAAGGAAAGGAGGAGGAAGAGTTGTATCTCCCCCTTCCTGGAGGGAAGTACAATGCTTACAACACCCTTGCCGCGGCAGCAGCGGCCTATATCTTAGGAGTTGATTTCGCAGGGATAAAGCGGGGGTTGGAGAGGTTCAACGCTTCTGCCCTTGTGGGACGGTTTGAGGGGATAAAGGAGATCTCAGATTTTAGGGTAGTAATTGACTTTGCCCATACCCCTAACGCCTTGGCAAAGGTTTTAAACTATGCGGCGCGGATAAAACCCACAGGAGTACAGTTGCTTGTGGTGTTTGGTTGCGCTGGTGAAAGGGATCGAAGGAAAAGAGCAGAGATGGGGAGAATTGCGGTTCGGGCGGCTGATCTTGTAATTATCACCTCGGAGGATCCGCGGAGTGAGGATCCGCAGGCGATAATTGATGAAATCGTCTCCGGTTGCTTTGCAGAAGGAGCGGTGGAAGGAAGAAATTTTGTTCGTATTCCTGATCGAAGGGAAGCGATCCGGTTTGCGCTTGGGCAGGTAAGAGAAGGAGACTATCTCCTTATCTTGGGAAAAGGTCACGAAACGACCATGGCGATTGGAGAGGTGGAGTATCCTTGGAGTGATCATCAGGTGGTAAGAGAAGAGTTTACTAGGATTGTCCGATAATGGACTACCTTTTGTCTTCCCGTCACGGGAAAACCATGGATAAACTAAAGATTGCAGTTCTTTGTGGTGGTCCTTCTCCAGAGCATGAGGTTTCTCTTGCCTCTGGAATGAATATCTTTGGTGCCTTAGACCGTGCGAAGTTTGTGCCGGAATTGGTTGTTTGGGGAAAAGACGATACCCCTCCCTTAAGTTCTGAGGAATTAAGAAAGTTTGATCTGGTGTTTATTGCGATGCACGGTTCCTTTGGGGAGGATGGGACGGTTCAGGCGTTTTTTGAGCTTTTGGGTATTCCTTATACAGGTTCGGGTGTTATTGCCTCACGGCTTGGGATGGACAAAGTAGCCTCCAAGCTCCTTTTTCGCACCGCGAATATCCCTACCCCGGATTATCGGGTTACCTGGAAGGTTGAACAAGGGATAAAAATATTAAAGATAATTGGTCTTCCTTGCGTCGTTAAGCCCTCCTCTCAAGGATCAAGCATCGGTGTTGCTATTGTCAGAGGGAAGAAGGACTTCAAAAAGGCGTTTGATACAGCGATTAAGTTTGATGGGCGGGTGATTATAGAGCGGTATATTAAAGGAAGGGAGATTAATTGTGGGATTTTGGGTAATAAAAAGCCGTACGCCCTTCCTTTGATTGAGATTATCCCGGAAAAGGAGT
>Ga0210057_1002377_pt1 | contig 27022 bp, 31 predicted proteins | sample CryGeyCG2114_010_2_FD_183968 | JGI IMG/M metagenome (GOLD analysis project Ga0210057, IMG submission 183968) | Groundwater microbial communities from aquifer - Crystal Geyser CG10_big_fil_rev_8/21/14_0.10 (SPAdes) (version 2) | ecosystem: Environmental > Aquatic > Deep subsurface > Groundwater ...
CCAGCTGGCCGGAACAGTGCCGATAAAGCTGTCGCTGCAATACCAGGGCGCGGGCTTGTGCGTTGGGAACGCGATGACTGTTTACGTGACCGGGCCGTTGGGCGCGAATTCCGCGCAAAAGCAGGCGGCTTACAAGTCCTGCGAGGCATCGACGGGGCTGCACGAGTTCTCGGTTGACCTCACAGCGGCGGGCTCCTACCAGATTAACGCTTACGCGTCCAACGAGGCGTTCGGCTCAGGCTATGCAACGGGCTCGTTCCAGTTGATTGGCGAGGCACCCAAGGCAACGCCTGACTTGGGCGTGCTGGGCGTTGCTTTCGCCTTGCTTGCGGCGGGCTACGCGTTGCGCAGGAAATGATTGCGGAAGCATTAGCCGCAGCCTACGCAGCGGCTGCTTCCTATTCCGACGCCCGCAGCGCCAGCATCCCTAATGAATTGACTTTGACCTTCGCCTTGGCAGCGGTTGCTTTTGCCTTTTTTTCAGGCGTTGACTTGTTTGCATTCGCGGCGTTCGGCGCGCTTTGGCTGTGCTTTGCTTACCTTCTTTACTCGGCGGGAGTTTGGGGCGCGGGCGACGCGAAATTCTTCGCCTGCCTGTCGCTCTACCTCGCGCTAATCAAGGGGGTTTCCGTGCAAACGGGCGCGTTGTGGTTCCTCGCATCGGCGGCGCTCGCGATTGCGTTCTATTGCGCGTTGCGCTGGAAACCGTTGCTTGCCGTTGCCCGCAAAGAGTGGCGCGCTTGGCTTGAGGCTACGGCAACAAAGGCGTTGTCCTCGGCGGGCTTCGCCTCATTGCTGCTTTTCGCGGGCGTGCGGTTTGACTTGCTGTGGCTCGTCGCGCTCGTAGTGGTGCTGCGCTTCCTTGACTTGCCGTTGTTGTTGTGCGTAGCGTTGGCTGCGGTTGGCGTGGCATTGAACCCGTCGCAGGCGTTGGCGTGGTTTGCTTCCTCTTTCGTTTTGTTCGTTGCTTTCGAACTCTTGTTTGCCGTAAAACGGCTGGCAAAGGCATTAAAGCGCCGCCCGAATAACGCGTTGGAGGCGGGCATGGTTTTCGCCCCGTTCTTGTCGATAGGCTTCGTTCTGGCGGTGTTCGTTTGAAGGCGCAATTGGGCATCGAGTTTTTCCTGACCGCGAGCGTTGTTCTGGCGTTCATGCTCATCACTTACGGGGTTTACGTCTCGGAATCCGAGAAAAACAAGGTGCTCGAGTCCGCGGTGCTATCGAAAACGCTCCTAGACTCGCTGTCCGCGGCCGCGAATTTCGCCGCGCTGTCCGGCAACGCCTCCGCGATTCCAATCCGCGTTTACGCGCCAATGGGCGCGAACTGTTTTTACTATGATGCTGCAACAAAGCGCGCCTATTGCTCGCTAGTCTCGCCCGCGGTGGGCAAAGTGTCGCAGTCCGACAAGGTTTACGGCCCGGTTCTGGTCGAGCAGTTGGGCGGCGCGTGCAGCATGCCGTTAGAGCAGAACAAGTGGTTTGACTTACGCGTTTTCGCGAACGCGTCCGGGGTTTTTGCTTCATGCTGAAGGCGCAGGCTGGCGTCGAGGCGGCGTTCATCATCGCGCTGCTGGTCACCTTCGTGGTCACGGTAGCCGTTCCCGCGGTCCGAGAGGCTGAACTGGATTCCGTGCTCTCGTCCTGCCGCTTGGCGGGCGTGGAGTGGGCTTCGCACAACGCTTCCCGCGACTTCCAGGGCCTGGTGTTCGACAGGCAGGACCGGGTGGTCACGATGGCACCGCAAGCGTTCCAGGACGGCAGGTTTGTAACCTCGACGGAACTGGATGCCGCGCTGCTCGAAGCGGCTTCGCAAGTAGCCAACGCTCCCGTCGAAGGCAGCTGCGTCAAGGCGTTGAATTATGAGTACTGCGTCTAGCGATTATCGCGTCGCATTGGCGGCGGGCGCGCTCGCGTTGGCGTGCATCGTGCTCCTCGCGTTCTTCGCCGCCCAGCAAAAGCCCGTTTCGGTCAGCCAGATAACCCCCGCGGACGACGGAAAGTTGGTGGACTTCACCGGGAAAGTCACGTCAGTCCGAGTTTCGGGAAGCAATCGGTTTTACAAGCTGTGCGGCGCGTCGTGCGTTGACTGCACGGTGTTCGCGGGAACCGCGTCAAGGCTAGCCGTGGATTTCGACTTAATCGGCAGGGACGCCGTGCTTTCCTGCACGGGCATCGCGGGGTTTTACAACGGGCAGCCGCAAGTGGTCGCCTCGTCGCTTGAAGTCCTCGGCCTGGGTTGATTCCGCTTGCTCGAATTTTTGGAAGGCTTCCTCTTGGGGCTCGCGGGACTCGTGCCCTATTTGCACACCAACCTGATTTTGCAATTCCTGGGTTCGGCCCCGCTCGCGTTCGTTTCCGCGCTGGCTGCGTCGCACGCGGTCTTCGAAGTGTTTCCCGCGGTCTTGTTTGCGGTCCCCTCGCAGGCGCACTCGATTGCCGCGCTGCCCGCCCACCAGCTCGCGCAGCAGGGGAAAGCTTTCATGGCGTTCCGCATTTCCCTGTATTCCATGTTTTACGGGCTCGTAGCCGCGCTTGCATTCTTCCCGTTCTACTATCTCGCCGCACCCGCTGCCTACGCCGCCTTCAAGCCGTTCGCGGGCTGGGTTTTGCTCGCGCTCGTAGTCGCGTTTCTGGCGACCGAACGCAACAAGGTCGCGGGCCTGCTGGTTTTCGCGTTGTCGTCCGGCCTCGGCTGGTTCACGTTCAACTCGCCCCTAATCGCGGAACCGCTGTTCCCGCTGCTCACGGGCTTGTTCGCCGTTCCCGCCTTGCTTTACTCGGTGGGCGCGCAATGGCCGAAGCCCGACGAATCCGAGACAGTCGAACCGGACAGGCGCTTAGTCATAGCCGGCGCGTTCCTCGGGTGCTTTTCCCCGTTCCTTCCAGCGGTGAACCCCGCGCTCATTGCCGCCGCGGCGTTCCTGTTCCTCGAGTCCTCACCCATAGGCTTCATCGCGTTCTCTTCCGCGCTCGCGGCGTCCAAGATTTTTTACGACGCGGTTTCCTCGCAGTTAATCGGCGTGGCGCGTTCGGGCGCGGCGGTGGCGCTTGCCGCCGAACCGGTCAAGAGCCCGTTCATAGTCGCGTCGGCAACGGCGGCGGGACTTGCCGCGGCGGTAGCGCTGGCGCTGCTGTTCTACAAGCCCGCGGCGCGCGCCCTGTCCCGCCTCCGACTGCGCTATTTCAACTGGTTCTTCCTGGCTTTCCTAGCGTTCGCCAACTTCCTGCTGGGCGGCTGGGAGGCGCTGTTCGTTTTGGGCGCGGCGTCGTGCGTGGGAGTCGCCTGCGTCGCGAGCGGGGCGCGCAGGAGCGCGTGCATGGGCTCGCTGATCGCGCCGTCGTTGGCTTACTTCTTCTTGTTGGCTTAAAAACCGCGGCGCGTTAATTTGCACCGTATGCGCGCGCAGGTTTCCATCGAATTCTTCCTAACCCTAATCTTCTTCATCTTGGTGCTTTACTGGCTGTCCAACGAGGCGGGTTACGCGAGCCGGACCGCTGCGCAAATGGCGTTGAACGGGCAGGCCCGTACGGCTGCGGAGAATTTGGCGTTTCTTTCCAACGCGGCGTGCAGCCGCGGGCAGTCTTTGACGGTTGCGCTTCCAGCATTTACGGACGGGCGCACCAGCATCGGGTGCGAAGCCGATTTTTCCGCCAACGCGATAACGGTTTACTCCCTGTCAAGCCCGCAGGCTTATTCCACGGCAGCCTCGCTTTGCTTTTTTGAATCGGCAAAGCTGTCGTGCGGCGAAACGGTTTGCGTGAACGCGTCCGACCCGTCGAAAGTCAAGGTTTCAATTGGTGGCTGCGCATGAAAGGCCAACTTTACAGCCTGGATTTGCTGGTCGGCATCGCGCTGTCAATCACGGTCTTTGCAGTCGCTTTGCATTCCATCGAGCTCGTCCAACGCGGGCATCCCGCGTTCTCGACGGACTCGCAGGCGTTGGCGGAAGCAATCGCGTCAAACGCCGCGTTGAACGCTTCGGCAGCCAACTGCACGACTTATTCCAACGGTTCGAATTACTGCAACGGCTTTTCCTGCGCCAATTCACAAGTGTTCGTAACGCGCCGCATAGTCGCCTGCCCGGCCGGGCCGTGCGTCTTGGAGGTGCGCTCCTGTTGAAGGGCTTCCTGTTTACTTTCGACGCGGTCCTCGCGGCGGCAATACTCGTGCTTGCGCCGCTTGCGCTCGCGCTGCTCGCGACGCCTTCCGCGGACTTGGGTTACGCGTCGGCAATGCAGCAGTACGGGTACGACTGGCTCAAGCAGGGCGCGCCTGCGTTAAGCAACGCCGGCTATTCGGTTTCCAAGACGCCGGCGGCCAAGGGTTACGCAATTCGCGCGGTGCGCTTCCAGCATCCCGGTTATTGTCATGCAACCGATTCAACCGCGCAGTGCTTGTACGGCTTTGACGCGAACGTGTCGAGTTATACGGAGGCGTTCGTTTCTTGAGGGGCTTTGCAAGCGCGGTTGCAATCGCGTTAGCCGTTGCCGTCTTCGCGTTCGCATTCGCTTCCCAGTCCGCGGACTCCGGCCGGCTTTCGGCGCAAGTGCTGGCGCTGGAATCACAAGTGCTGCACGAGCGCTCGCTTGACGCGATGGAAATGGGCGACTGGGCGTTTCGGGACGCGCTGATTGATTCAGGTTATGCGTTCAAGGGCTGCGGCCTGCACACGAGCGACTTTTGCGCGAACCTTTCCGCGAATTTCGGCAACTACTCGATTGCCGCGGGGAACGCGCTGGGCGAGCGGCTTTACTCCGTTAATTTCACGCCCGCGCTGTCCTGCAGGGAGGCTGCGGCAGGCGCGGACGGGTTCCAAGTATCTTACCGCACGAATTACACCCTCGCGATGCTTGCCAACTCCAGCAGCGTGCGCGAAAGCCGCCTGCTGGCAAACGCGTCGACCGTGGACTTAAACCACACTACTGAGGACGTGTTCCAGCTGCGCCTGCGGGACGATTCGGGCAACGAGCTGTACTACCTGTCGTTCGCCTGCCCGTAGCACTTAATAACCGCTTCCCGCCTATTGCTTTAGGTGGGTTGAAATGACGCGCAGGCGGGAGCTGCTGCTCATTGGCATCTTATTGGCGTTCCTGTTGTTATTCGCCCTAGCCCCGCGCGGCTCTTCCGAAATCACGCGCGAGAACGCAGTCGCGCTGGTTTCCTCGGACTTGCAGCCCCTGATTGATGGGGGGGCACTAGTGTCCTTCCAGTCCGTCAGCAAATCCAGTTCGACGGTTTGGACGGCGGAAGTGCGCATAGTCGAGGACCCGTACTCGCGGTGCCCCCGCGTTTTCAAGCGTTACTACACGTTCTCCCCGTTCGGCTACCGGCCGGAAACGATTATTGACAACTGCCAAGTCCGGCCGCCCATCGTTTACCCCGAAGAGGCGCTCATAGCCGCGGGAAAGGACCCGCTCGTAGCGGCAATGCCCCAGGCAAAAGGCTGCGCCGTGCTCTTGAAGGACTACCGTGCCTCGGACGCGCTCGCCTACTGCCCGTGGTTCGCGGAGGAACAGTTCACAAGTTTCGTCGCCAGCCTGCCGGACTCCGCGTGGGTCACGCAATGGGTTTCGGGGAATGCGGTCACATTCGTAGCCCTTGACTCGAACGGCGCGGTTTTGAAGAAGTCATAAAAGCCGCCGTTGGCCTAATGTTTTCATGAAAGCCGTGCACCGCGACAAGGAATCGGTTTCGCTGGTTCCCGAATCGCTGGAAGACTTGTGGGCGCTCACCAAGATAGTCGCGGAAGGCGACGAAGCCAGCGCGAGCTCCCTCCGCAGGGTGAAGAATCTAGACTTGGCGCGCAGCGACTCGGGCGAAAAGAAGCGCGTGCGCGTGCGCATACGCGTGGAGCGGGTAGAGCTGGCCGAAAACGCCAACAAGCTGCGCGTTACCGGCGTCATTTTGTCGGGCGAGCCCGAAGAATTCGTGCAGGCGGGCGAGTACCACACGATTGACGTGGAGCCCGGCGAAAAGCTCACGCTTTACAAGCAGCTGAACGCGTTCGAGAAGGCCGAGCTGGACGAAGCGGTAAAGCGCCGCAAGCGCGTGCGCGCGTGCCTTACCGTGCTGGACGAGCACCATGCGTTGGTGGCGCAATTATCCGACCGCCTCAAGTTCGTTTGCGAGATTTCCTCTTACGCGAGCAAGCGCGACCCCAAGGGCTTCGCAGCCGCGAAAACCGAGTTTTACGGGCAACTGACGCAGGCGCTCAAGCAGCAGGAAGTGGAAACCTTCGTCATCGCCGGGCCGGGCTTCGCCAAGGACGACTTCATCGAATGGCTAAAGCAGCGCGAGCCGTCGCTTGCGGCGAAAGTGGTGACCGCGCACGCGAGCACCGCGGAAAAGAGCGGTTTGAACGAGCTGTTGAAGGGCGGCAGCCTCGAGCGCGTCGTGGCGGGCAAGCGCCTGCAGGAGGACTACGCCGCCGTGGAAGAGTTCATGAAGCGCGTTTCGAAAGGCGGGCTTGTTTGCTATGGGTTCGAAGAGGTCAAGCGCGCGGTGGAGGCGCGTGCGGCGGACGGTGTCCTGATTTCGGACGCATTGCTGCGCCGCGGCAATCCCTTTGCCCGCGAGGCTAACGCATTGCTCGACGCGGTGAAGCGCCAGGGCGGGTCGTTCCGCATACTCGACTCGCAAAGCGAGGCGGGGCTGGAGTTCGAGTCCTTCAAAATCGCGGCGCTGTTGCGCTACAGGCTGTAGCGCTTCGACTGCTTGGAGGCGTCGTGCGGATTGATCACCGTCAAATATACGAGGGCGAGGAACGCGAACATGAGCCATTCCGCGGCGGCGGCGTAATAGGCGCCCGCTGCGTACGAGCCCCACTTCAACAGTTCTATCGTTTCCGTTTTCCTTGCCTCCAAGACTTGGCGGGCCAGCGGCGCGCGTGTTTCGGGACGCGACGAAAGTTTGGTAACGCGGTACCCAACCAACAAGGGTCGACGCCCGCAAAACCACGCGCCTGCGGCCTTTCGCCTCTTTCGCATCCTTTACGCGCTACCCCTTAAAACGGCTTTCGTTTTTCTTACATTTTGTCCGTTTTTGGGCAATAAGGGTGTGGCTTTATTAATTTTTGTGCGCATTATTGTTAAAACCGGTTAAATTATGAATTTTTTGATTACGGTGGGGCATTGAAGGGAGTCTCAAGCGCTGTAGTCGAGGTTTTGCGCGATTACAACTATTTGAAGCCCGCGTTGAGGCGCGGCCTCGTGAATTATTCCGCGCTCGCGCGCGAGGTGAAGCCGAAAGCCGAGGCGAGGCTGGGCAGGAAGGTCACTCTGGAAGCCGTAGTCGCGGCGTTGAGGCGCGCGTCGCCGTTCTTCTGCCGCGGCCCGCGGTCGGACCTTTATTCCATAGTCAAGGCGTGCGTGCTTCGGCTGCGCAACGACATGGTTTGCGTGCACTACAAGCGAACTCCTGAGCTGTTCCTGAAGCTGTCGAACCTCGAGAAGCGCGTGAACTGGGAGGAAGCCGAGCGCATGTACGTGATACAGCGCACCGAGGAGATAGGCGTGGTCGCGACGCGCAAATTTTACAAGGATTTGCTCGCGCTTGGCGGCAAGGGCGGCGAGCTCGTGTTGGAAGCGTCGGAAAAGCTTGCGCTTGTCACCGTGGTTTATCCGCACGAGGGCACTAGGACCGTGGGCTTGTCGTGCCTGCTCGCGTCGCAATTCGAGGAGTTGGGCGTGAACATAGTGCTCCAGTTCGACTCGTTCTCGCACCTGTCCTTCCTGATCGCCGAGGAAGATGCGCCCGCGATATTCGAGAGGCTCAGCAGCCTGGTGCGCGAAGCCGTGGAAAAGGCGTAGCGCCTATTTTTTTCCCGCCAACATGAGCTGTGCAAGCAGCGCTTCCAGCTGTATCGTCTCGTCCGCGCCCTCGGTGAGGCGGAAGTCGTATTCGCCCACCTTGTCCACGAGCGCGACTTTCACCGAATCGGGAATATCCAGCCGGGTGACCTGCTGGTAGATTTGCGAGATTATGTCCTCGCCGCTCATGCCGTAGCGCGTCATCAGGTCTTGCAGCTCTTTTCGCGCCTTCATGAATTCGCCGCCGAGCGCGTGCCTGAGCATAGAGTCCACTTCTTTCGGCTTGGCGCGCGACGCCACCTTGTAGACTTCCTCTTCGGTTATTTTGCCGCCCAGCGCCGAGACGGCCTGCAGGCAGTTTATCGCCTTGCGCGCGTCCCCCTCGCTCACGTACAACAGCGCCTTTTCCGCCGAGTCGTCCAATTCCAGCTTCTCGCATTTCGCCACGTTCCCGACTATCTTGAGTATGTCCTCGTCGCGAAGCATGGAGAAGCGGAATACCGCGCAGCGGCTCTGGATGGGCTCGATGATTCGGCTGGAGTAATTGCAGCTGAGTATGAAGCGCGTGTTGTTCGAGTACTGCTCCATCGTGCGGCGCAGCGCCTGCTGGGCGTCCTGCGTCAATGCGTCCGCCTCGTCAAGGAAGACTATCTTGAACGAGACGCCCGCGAAAGGCATTGTGCGCGCGAAGTCCTTGATTGAGGTTACGTTCGCCTTCACCTGCTGGCTCTTTGCGCGCATCACGTCGATTCCCCGCTCGTCCGACGCGTTCAACTCGAGGAAGCTCTGCCTCATGTCCTCGCCGTACAGCTCGCGGGCCAGCGCGAGGGCCGCACAAGTTTTCCCTATTCCCGCGCGCCCGGTGAACAAAAGGTGCGGGAGGTTCTTGCTTTTGGCGTAGGACTCGAGGCGTTTGGTGACTTCTTCGTGCCCCACTATTTCCTTTAGCGTCTTGGGCCTGTACTTTTCAATCCACGGCTCGAACAAAATCAACCCACCTAACCAGAATACGCGCGCACGCTTTATAATTCGTCGCGTGTAACCGTCATTATGGTCGTAATCTCGCTCGGCGGCTCGCTGCTGTACGACGATAAGGGCGCGGTCAACCGCGGGTACCTCAAACGAATCGCGCCCCTTTTGAAAGGCAGCGCAATTGTGGTCGGCGGGGGTTCGCTCGCCCGGCGTTACGCCGAACGGGCGCGCGCCAAGACTCACAGCGAGTTCTGGGCGGACCGCGCGGCAATCAAGGCGACGCGCGAGAACGCGCGCCTCGTCGCGCGCGCCTGCGGGGGCAAATACTGCAAGACCTTCGACGCGGCGCTCGCGGTTTGGAGGCGCGGCGGCACGCCCGTGATGGGCGGGATGATTGAAGGCTTGACAACGGACGCGGACGCCGTGCTTCTCGCGGAATGCCTCGGAGAAAAAAGGCTGGTGAACGCGAGCAAGGTCGCTGGAATCTACGACCGCGACCCCTCGAAAAAAGGCGCGAAAATGTTCAAGAAAATGACGCATGCGCAACTGGCCGCGTTTGCCGCAAGGTTCGATGAACGCAAGGCGCGCACGAATTTCCCATTCGACCTGGTCGCCTGCAAGCTGGCGGCGCGCTCGAAAATCCGGGTCGACTTCGTGGACGGGCGAAACCCGTCCCGCCTGCGTTCGGTGCTCGCGGGGCGCGCTGCCGGCGGCACCGTGGTCGAATATTAAGCGGTTTCGCCCGAATCTTGTCATGTTTGCCCTTCCCGACTCGGGTTACACGCTCTGCCTATTGGCATGCCTGGCGTTCGCGGTTTGGGATTTGCTCCCGTTGGGCAACGTGCTGCTAATGCTGTTGGTAGCCGCGCCCCTGTTAAACTGGTTCGGCGTATTCAGCTAGGCGTACTAGCGCACGATGCGGGGCTTTTGCGGCGCCTTTGCCTGCGGCTGTTGCGCCTGTTTCGCGGGCTGTTCGAACACGAACGTGGCTATTGCGGCTATTATGTTGGTCGCGAGTATCGCCAGGAACGCGGTTTCGACCAAACCGGGTATGGATTTCCCTTGGCTTGCGGGCAGGAACGCCAGCACCGCCGCGGCAAGCCCGCGCGGGGCGAACCACATGAGGTACCGCGACTGGTCCTTGAGCGCGGCGTTCACGCGCGTTAGCGCGTAGACCGCGATTGCGCGGCCCGCGTAAAGCGCGACGAGCACCGCAGCCGTAACGAGGATTGCCAGTTCGTTGAAGGTCTTGAAGTCGAAGAGCAGCCCCAGGTAGACGAAGAAGAAAGTGTTCACGAAGAACACGACCGCGGTTTGGACGTCCTTCATGGGGGTAGCTATCGCGTAGTCGCCCTGCCACTTGAAGGCCTCGGCGAGGCGTTGCCCGTTGCCGAGCGCCAGGCCGAAGACCAGCACCGCGATGGCGCCGTTGCCTCCCGCGGCTTCGGCGAACGCGTAGAGTATGAACGCGAGCGCGAGCGTGACCACGTAAGCCAGCGGCTTGTTCTTCTGGAACGTGCGCAGGACCTTCATCCAGAACACGCCGGCTATCACGCCTATGACTATGGCCGTGGTGAACGCGCTTGCCAGGTTCTTGCCCGCCTGCGCCAAATCCGGCGACCCGCTGCTGCCCATGACGCCCAGCACGATGAACGCGAACACGATGCAGAACACGTCGTTGATTACGGACTCGAGGCTCACCAGCGTGCGCGCCGCCGCGCTGGCGGAGAGCTTGGATATTATCGGGAGCACGACGTTCGAGCTGTAGCCGCCGAGTATCACGCCCGTGAACAGCGCGTACAGGAGCTGCCACCCGAAAACGTAATGCAGCGCCGCGGTTGCCGCCAAGGCCGAAAGGGCGAACGAGGCGACGGCGAACCCGCCCGCCTCGGGCAGGCGCGTTATGACTTCAGTCAGGCTGAGCTTGAAACCCGCCTCGAGGAGCACGACTATCAGCGCGAGGGTGCCGACGAAGGTGGCCCACTCTACGAACGGGACCACGTTGATGGTTCCCGTGAGCGGCCCGAGCACCAGGCCCAGGAAGAGGAGTATGAGCGTGTCCGGCACTTTCGTCTTGCTGAACAGCACCGAGCCGAGGAAGCCCACCAGAATTATGATGCCCAGCAAGAGGAATTCTTGAATCATGAATTCTTTTCCACCCCCCTATTTTAAACCGTTTTGCGTGCCTCGCCGCGCGCCAAAACCCGCTGCAGCAGCGGCGGCGTCAACAGCGTGGTCAGGAAAGCCATGGACGCTATCGCGGTGTATTCCGCCTGGCCGAGCACGCCCGCGGTCAGCCCGTAAAGGCCTATGATCAGCGCGATTTCGCCGCGGGGCGTCATGCCTACGCCGACCGCCAGCGCGTCCCTGCCCTTCAGCCCCGTGAGCACGCCGCCCAGCCAGCAGGGCAGGAGTTTCGTGGCGACCGCGAGCAGGGTTATCGCGGCGATTGCCGCAGCGCCCGCCCAAAGCGAGCCCAAGTCCACGAGCATGCCGAGCGTGATGAAGAACACCGGGACGAACAGCGCCTCGAGCGGGTAAAACAGCGCGAAGAGCCGCGAGGTGAGCCGAGAATAGTTGAGCGTGATGCCCGCGACGAAAGCGCCCACGATTGCGGAGAGCCCGATGAACTCCGCTACGTAAGCGTAGGCGAGGACGTACGCCAGGATGCCGAGGAAAACGCTTTTCGGCATTTCGTCGCCCTCCTTGAGCGAGGGGTCGAAATACCTGCGCACCACGTACTCGCCGAGCTTTATGCCGCCCGCCACGAATATCGCCGCGGTCGCGAGCACGTAGGCGAACGGCGCGAGCGCGGCCGCGTCGAGCGCCGACGGGAAGTTTTTCACGAGCGACAGCACGAGCAGCCCCAGGATGTCGTCGATTACCGCCGCGCCGAGAATCACTTTGGCGAATTCCCTCTCCAGCACCCCGAATTCCTGCAGCACGGCAACGGTCACGCCTACGCTGGTGGCGGTCAGCGCCGCGCCCAGGAAGAGGGCGTAAGCGAAGGAGCCGCCGGCCCAGGTCGCGTAAAGGTAGCCCGCGGCGAACGGGACGACTATTCCGAGCAGCGCGACGGCGAAGTTGCGGCCGTTGAAAATCTGCTTGACTTCCGAGTGCAGGCCTATCTTGAACAGGAGGATTATCGCGCCCAGCTGCGCGAACACCTGCACCACGCCCTCGGTAGCAATCAGGTGCGGGACCTCGGTTGGAAGGAACGGCAGCAAAGCCGCGAGGAGAGGGTAGGCGAGCTCGAGCGCGCTGGGGCTCATCGCGATGCCCGCGAGCAACAGCACCATCACGGTGGGCTGGCGCAGGTAGACCACGAGCAGTTCCGCGAGGACCGCGAGCAGCAGCAGGAACGAGAGCTCGAACCAGATGTGCTTTTCCTCTGCAACGGGCGTGAAAAGGCTGGCGCGCAGCACGGAGAAGAACAGGAGCGCGCCGAGCACCAGGAGCAGGACGCCGGCGTAGCGCGACGCCGCGCCCTTCAGCTTCCGTTTCACGCCTTCCAATTTTCCCATTCAACCGCCGTTTGCCTGCATCGCGAACATGACGAAAACGTATATTATATACAAGCCCAGCATGGCCGCGCCCTCCATTTTTTCCAATTTGCCGCTGCGCACGAACACGAACAGTATTACGTTGGCGAGCACCGAGAACGCCGCCAGGTCCATGAAAGTCAGGAAGTCCGCGCGCAGGGGGCGGATGATTGCCGCCGCGCCGAGCACGAGCGTTAAGTTTACAACGCAGCTGCCCACGAGGTTGCCGATCGCCAGCCCCGTGTTGCGCCTGCGTATCGCCGCGAGGCTCACGCTGATTTCGGGCAGCGTGGTGCCCAGCGCGAGTACTACCCCGCCCACGAACGCGGCGGAAACCCCCAGCGCCTTCGAAAGGTCCAGCGCCGAGTTCACGGCGTAATTCGAGCTGTAAACCACCGCGGCAACGCTCGCGCAGAAGAACGCGAACGCGACGACTGCCTGCATGTTGGACGGCCGCGACTGGCCGATTGCCAGGTTGCCTTCCTCCTTGCGCCACATCATCATGGCGTACAGGACGAACACGGCAAGCAGCACGAAGCCCAAAAAGTTTCCCATCTCCAAAAACATGAGGAAGGGCAACAGCGACGCAACGAGCAGGGATTTCGTCAAGTCCGAATACTCGCCTTTCTTCAGGTAAATTCCCGCGGTCAGCGCCACTAATCCGGTTCCCAAACAAACGTCGCTAATGTTCGCGCCGAGGACGTTGCCTATGCCCAGGCTTACCGTTCCCTTGAGCGCGGACTGGATTGAAACCATGAGTTCGGGCAGGCTCGTCGCGACGGAAATTAGCAGGAAGCCGATTGCCGCGTCGCTCACGCGGAAAAAGCGCGCCAGCTTGACCGCCTGCGTGATGACCCACTGCGACGAGAGCACCAGGGCCGCCAGCGAGACGGAGAGCACGAGCAGCGAGTCAAGCATGTTGCGTTTCTTTACGGGCGCACCAATTTAAATTGTGCCTTCGCGTAAGCAAACGCATGATACCCGTCGTGACAACGCAGGAAGTGCCGGGCCGCAGGAACGCGGCGTTCAAGGGGCTGGTTTGGGCGTCCAAAAAGGTCTCCGTGAGCCTAATCGCGAACGCGCAGAACGTGTTGAGCGAGGCGAAGGCGAAAATCGCGGCCGAGCTCGCCAGCCAGGCGGAACGCGTCGGCGCGGACGCGGTCGTCGCCGCGCGCATAGAAATCGTGGCCCGCAACGCCAGCGACTTTTACGCGTACGCCTACGGCACCGCGGTCAAAACCAAAAAGTGAACGCTCACTCTTCCGCGGCGCCGTGCCCCGGCAGCAACAGCGAGTAGTCCAGCGACTCCAGCAGCTTCAGGCTCGCTTCCAGTGCTTCCCGGTTTCCGCAAGGCAAGTCGGTGCGTCCGACCCCGCCTTCCGCGAAAAGCGTGTCCCCGCTGAACAGCCACTTGTTCTTTTCCTCGAAAAAGCACACGCTTCCCGGCGTGTGGCCCGGCGTTTCGATTACTTTGAAAGAGAAGTCGCCCCACTCGAAGCTCCGCGGCAATTTTTCCAGTTGCGGCGTAGGCAACCCGCCGAACATCGAGTTGAGTTCGCCGAAGCAGTTTATGTCCGCCTCGTGCAAAAAGAGCTTTTCGCGTGCCGCGGCAAGCCAGTGGTCCGCGTGCCCGTGAGTAAGCAGTATTTTCGGGCTGTCGCTGGCGTTCTCCCTGAACGCGGCTTCATCCGTTCCCGCATCGATGCACAGCGTGCCCTCGGGAGAGCCGAAAAAGTAGGCGTTCGAGGAATAGCCGTTGCCTAGAATAACGCGCGCGTTTTCCCCGAGTTTCATGCCCGCTTGTACTTGGTGCGGACCGGGAGCTTGCCCCAACAGTCCTTGCAGATTATCGCGCGCTTGGTCTTGGACGCGCGCTTGCTGGACTTGACGCACTTCATGCAGCACTTTCGCTTGCAGTAGTCGCAGTACTCCAAGTATTGGGAGTCGCCGCCGCAGCGGTCGCACTTCAGTTCGCTCTTGGTTTTTTTGGCCACTCAAAATACACCTTTAATATTCACTGGGGCGAGTTAATAAAAACGTGAGGTTTTCAACCAAGTCATTCGGCTGCGCCTACAACAACGCCGAAACCGACGCCTTGAGGCAGCTGCTGGCAGCCGCCGGCTTCCGCGAGTCAAGCCCCGCCACGGCTGGCGTCCTAATCTACAACACCTGCTCGGTCAAGCAGAACACGCAGGACAAGATACTCTCCGAAATCGCGCGCTGCAGGAAACCGCTAGTCGTCACGGGCTGCCTCGCGCAGGCGAACCCCGAACTCGTTCACGCGGCGAATCCAAGAGCAATAATACTACCGATTGAAAGCCATGCGCAGCTTCCGCAGGCAATCCGCGCGGCGGTCAACAACAAGCCCTTCAAGGCGCGCACGGCAAAGCGCCTCGCGGGCGCGACGGTTAACGGTGGAATCGCGCGCATCCGCATAGCGCAAGGCTGTGCGGGAAGCTGCACTTACTGTTTGACCCGGCTGGCGCGCGGCAGGATTCAAAGCGTCCCGTTGACCGTCTTGCGCAAAGAAGTCGAGGATGCGGTTGCCCGCGGAGCCGTGGAAATCCAGCTTTGCTCGCAGGATGCCGGGGCTTACGGCTTGGACAACGGCTCCAGTCTGGCTGAACTCATAGACGCGGTTTCCAGCGTTCCCGGCGGCTTCAAGATACGCGTCGGGATGCTTAATCCCGACCGCGCCCCGCCCGAATTGTGGAAGCACTACAACGACAAAGTCTTCAAGTTCCTGCACCTGCCGCTGCAAAGCGCTTCCGACAAGGTGCTCCGCGACATGCGCCGCAACTACGATTACGCGGGTTTCAAGCGCGTCCTCGCGGGCTTCCGCAAGGCGTTCCCGGAAGGCCTAGTCGCGACGGACGTAATCGCGGGCTACCCGACGGAAACCGAGGAAGATTTTCGGGAAACCTTGGCTGCGTTGGAAGAGTCGCGCTTCGCGGTCGTCAACGTCTCGAAATTCTCGTCGCGGCCGGGCACGGCTGCGGCCTTGTTGGAAAAGCTGCCGTCGAAAACGGTGAAGCAACGCAGCAGCGAGGCGGCGAAGCTGGCGAATCGGGTCACTCGCGAAGTCTTGGCGGGGCTAGTAGGCAAGGAGTTCGACTGCGTCGTGACCGAGCGCGGTTCCAAGGGCGGTTTCATGTGCCGGACGGACGGCTATTACCCGATTCTCCTCAAGCGCGCGAAAATCGGCGGCTTCATTCGGGTTCGTGCGGCGGCTTGTAAGGGTGTAACGGTTTATGGCATTGTAGCGCCCAGTGCGAGGGGTTCTCCTCGAATTCCTTGATATTTTTGAGCGCATTCAGCGCGGCGTTTCTGTCTTCGAGCTCGTAAGGAAGCGTGCTTTTCTTCTCTCTCAGTTCAGTTATGCTTTTTTGGATTTCCACGATTGCAGTATCCACGTTTTTGTGCGTGATGTACCAGTCGAGGGCGTTTTCGATGGCTGAGGTTTCAGTGTGCGTCAATCTTAGCGCTTCAACGTACCTGCTGATTTTTTCCCTTTCTTGCTTGTTCAAAGCGCGGTTCACCGCAATGATTGCGGGGCGCCGGCTTTAAGCGGTTTGCCCCCCGAAAAAGGGTTTTAAAGAGCGGCAGGTTAATGCTAGCATGTCGCTGGAAAAGCTGTTTTGGCATTCGGTAAACGCGTACAGGCGGAACATCGGCCTGATTTCCATATTCAGCGTGCCGTTCCTGATCGCGTTCCCCCTCGCGCTCCTGCTTCCCAACTTCACCGCGGTTTCAGGCGTTTTCTTGCGCCTGGCCAGCCTGGAGCACGATTTGGACTTCAACGGCACGCTCCTCATTTCCGGCGCGTTCCTTGTTTCGCTGCTCCTGTTCTCGTTCGCGGTCGCGGCAATCAACGTCATAATCCGCCACGAGCGGACGCTGACGCGCGTGACTTCCGTCGACTTTGAAAACATCGAAGAGGCGACTTACAAGCTGTTCGCCATCTTTTTGGCCGCCTTCCTATTGATACTCGCCGTCAATTACGGCGCTTCGGAGTACTTGGGCGGCCAGCCAGAGTGGCTCGCGCCCCTGCTGACCGTCGCAATCTCGCTTTCCATTTTGTTCGCCCCGCAAGCAATAATTTTGGAGGAAGTCTCCATGCTCTCCGCGGTCAAGCGCAGCGCGTCAATACTCTTCAACCGCTTTTACTATTTTCTCTTCTTCATCTGCCTCGCGTCAATCCTGCTCCTGGTGAACGGCTACCTTTTCCTGCACCTGCAGGACTACTGGGCTTACGCCGGTTACGCGGGCATCGCGGTGAACGCGCTCATGATAACGCCGTTCCTCGAAGTGCTCAAGGCGCAAATCTTCCTGAGCAAGTATTCGCTTCTAAAGTGAGTTGGTGGTTACAAAAATGGCGAAGGACTACAAGGTTAAGGACGAGTCGCTTGCCGCAGCCGGCGCGAAGCGAATCGACTGGGCTTCCAGCCACATGCCCGTCTTGCGCAAAATACGCGAACGCTTCGCGAAGGAAAAGCCGTTGAAAGGCGTCCGCATCGCGGCCTGCCTGCACGTTACGAAAGAAACGGCCGTCCTGATGCGCACGCTCAAGGCGGGCGGAGCCGAAGTTTCCTTGTGCGGCTCGAACCCGCTGAGCACGCAGGACGACGTGGCTGCTGCGCTCGCTGCCGAAGGGATTTCCGTTTACGCGTGGCGCGGAGTAAACAACGAGGAATACTATTGGTGTTTAAACCAAGTCCTGGACAAGAAGCCGCAAATCACGACGGACGACGGCGCGGACTTGATTAGCCTGATTCACTCGAAGCGCCAAGAGTTGATTCCCGGCGTAATCGCCGGCCAAGAGGAAACGACTACGGGCGTAATCCGCCTGAAGTCAATGGCCGCGGACGGGGCGCTCAAATTCCCGGTAATCGCGGTTAACGACACGCCAACCAAGCACTTTTTCGACAACGTTTACGGAACCGGGCAGTCAACAATGGACGGCGTGATTCGCGCAACCGAAGAATTGATTGCCGGAAAAGTCTTCGTAATCGCGGGCTACGGCTACTGCGGACGCGGTTTGGCTTCAAGGGCGCGCGGAATGGGCGCGAGCGTTGTCATAGCCGAAGTTGACCCGGTTAAGGCAATCGAGGCGCACTTGGACGGCTTCCGCGTGATGAAGATGGACGAAGCCGCCAAAATCGGCGACATTTTCGTCACCGCGACGGGCGACCGCGACGTGCTCGTCAAGCGGCACTTTGAATTAATGAAGGACGGCGCGGTAATCGCGAACACCGGGCATTTTGACGTTGAAATCAACGTTGGCGACTTGGAAAAGCTGGCGAAGTCCAAGAAGGAAGTCAAGCCCGACGTTGAATCTTACGAGCTGAAGAATGGGCACAAGCTCTATTTGCTCGCCCAGGGCCGCCTTGTGAACCTCGCGTGCGCGAACGGGCACCCTTCGGAAGTGATGGACACGAGTTTCGGCGACCAAGCCCTTGTCAGCGAGTGGCTTGTCACCCACGCGAAGTCCCTCAAGCCGAAAGTCTACGACGTTCCCAAGGACATCGACGACACCGTAGCCAAGCTAAAGCTGGAAGGCATCGGCGTGACCATCGACGAGCTCACTCCCGAGCAGAAGAAGTATTTAGCGAGCTGGCAGCACGGGACTTGAAGCAAAGAACCTGATTTTTGTGTCGTGCTCGCGCTGTCCATATCAAAATTAAAAATAATTATTTCACTACATTAATCCCGATTCTTTTAGGATTAGGAACTCTTCCATGCTGAGCTTTTCTCCGGCACGGAACTTGTCCAGGATGTCCTTGGCTTTGAGTTCAACACGGCGCTTGATGTCCCGCTCCTTGGCGCGCGACTCCTCGCGCTCCTTGAAGCGCTCGGCGTCGTCCGTCTTGCGCGCCTCGTCGCGCGCTTCCGTGAAGTCCTTGTGCGCGCCGTCCGCCTCGTCCCGCTTGTTGTCGAGAACGCCCAAAGCGGTAGTTATTTTTTCCTGCATCGCCTTCGCCTTTTCCAGCGTTTCGATGCGCTTGTGGTGGTGCACGTCGCTTTGCCGCGCGTGGATTTCCATTTCCTTGCGGTAGTCGCGGGCCTCCTTGTTGGCTTTCGTCAGCTTGTCGCGAAGCTCCGCAACTTCCGCGTAAATCTGCTTGGCTTCCGCCGAGGAAGGCAGCTGCTTGCGGAGCTCCTTGATTTGCTTGGCAAGCGCCTTCTCGTGCTTGGCGGTTACGGCTTCGGTCTGCTGGACCCATTCCAGTTCGTCGATTTGGCGCTGGAGGCGTTCGAAGGGGATGCCGCCTTCGCCCACGAGCCCGCGCAGCTTCAGCTTTTTGGCGTCCAGCCCGTCTTTTATCTTGTAGACTTCGCTTTCGGCGGCGGCGTGCTTTTCCTTCAATTCCTTTACTTTGGCGTTTTCGTCGTCGCGCTTGCGCTTTTCGTCGTTGGATATCGCAAGCGTCTGCTTGAGTAAGTTGATGCGCTCGTGGTTGGTGCGCGCGATTTCCTGGACTTCGGCGTTCGTCAGGTCCCGCTTCTTCTTGCTTTCTTCGGCTTTGTGTTCGAGTTCGGATTCATGTTCCATGGGGTTGCATCACTGGCTGGTCGCCGGGTTGGTGGGCAAATCCAACTCGATTTCGGTTATTATTTCGTCCAATTCGGCCCGTTGCTTCTCCAATACCTTCTGCACGCGGCGTATGCGCTTCTGGTTCAAGGCGATTTCCTTGTACTTGCGCGCGGCCTTGTTGAAGTGTTCTATCGAGAGCGTGAAGTATTCCTCGTTGTCCATGGTCTGCGAGATGTCCGCCAGGATTTCCTTTAGCAAAACGTTGGCGGCTATCTTGACCTCGTAGCGAATCTGGTGCTCCTTCTTGAGGTTCTCCTTGACTATGCGCACGACGCGGGCGTTCGGGAACGGGAGCTTTTCGTCTTCGGCTTCGCTGAGTTCATCCTCAACGTGAGCCTCTGGAACCGTTTTCGCGTCATCGACAGTCAAAGCTAACCACCCTTCAAAATGAGGTCTTTTCCGACGGTAAAAATAGAGTTTAAAGCCTTTTAAACTCTATGTTTCAACGGGTGATAGCGGCATGGGCGGAAGGCTTTCCCGGTCGGAAATAAACAGGAAAAACGAGATAACGAACCAAATTTCCATGCGCCCCAGCGTGGACCTCTCGAAGAAGGAGGACGAGCAGGCAAGCGTGCTTGCGGCCCTGCGGGGCGGCCGGGGTTACGGCGGGTACACCGGGCGGCACCTGAAGAGCATCTTCGACGGGTTTTCAAACGGGCGCAAGTTCCAGGCGTTCCGGAACTTTGCCGCCTCGAAAGTGCGGCGGAGATACGTCAAAGCCGCGGTGAACGACTACGTGGACCTCCTGTTGTCCGAAGAGCCGGCTTCCTCGGCGGAGCACTACCGCCTGTTGCGCGAGAAAAAGTCGGGTTACGAACCCCTGTTCCTTTACCTGCACAGGCATTACCCCGCGTGATTGGCGTGCGCGTAATCCTCGTCCGCCCCGTCCACGACGCCAACATTGGCGCGGTTTGCAGGGCAATGAAGAACTTCGGGGCCAAGGACTTGTGGTTGGTTTCGCCCAAAGCCAAGCTGGGCTTTGACGCTGAACTCTATGCAAAGCACTCCAAGGAAGTCCTCGCAGGCGCGAAGACCGTGAAGACGCTTGCGGACGCGACGAAAGGCTGCGACTTGGTTGTGGGAACCACGGGCGCGCCGAACCGGTTCCGCGATGCCGAATTTCGCAATTGCATGAAATTGTCCGATTTGCCAGCCAAGATTGCCGGAGCCAAGAAACCCGCCATTGTTTTCGGCAGCGAGGACAGCGGGCTGACAGCGGAGGAATCCGCGGAATGCGATTTTTTCGTGACGATTCCCGCGAACCCCGAGCATCCCGTTTTGAACCTGTCCCACGCGGTGGCGGTCGTTCTTTACGAGCTTTACCGGAGCAAGGCAAAGCCAGCGTACGCGCTGGCGCCGCGCAGGGAAGTCGGGCAGTTAAGCGAATTCTTCGGGGAAGCGGTGGACAAATGCGGGCGCGTGCGCGACAAGCCGAAGGTAAAAAAGGCGTTCAACCGCGCCTTGGGGCGTGCGAGCTTGGGCAAGGAAGAGGCGGCAGCCCTGCTCGTGGCTTTCGCGGAGTTGGCGAAACGGCATAAGTGAACCCTATTTTTTCAAGCAAGGCGGTTGCCTGCGATTGGCGCGCGCGATTGTTTTTAATAGGGCGGCGGTAATGGTTTGCGGGTGTTGCGCGCGTGAAAACGGTTTACTGGTTCAACGAGCTGTCGAAGAAGAATTTGGCGGAAGCGGGAGGCAAGGGTGCCAATTTGGCGGAAATGGCAAACATGGGCCTGCCCGTGCCGCCGGGATTCATAGTTTCCAGCGGAGCGTACTTCGACTTTTTGGATGCCAACGGCTTGCGCGACGTGATTTCCGAGGAAACCGGTAAGCTCGACGTCAACGACGAGCGCGCTTTGGGCAGGGCAAGCGAAGCGGTAAAAGCCGCGATAATCGGCGCGCGCATGCCCAAGGACACGGCAGCCGAAATAACCCGCGCCTACAACAAGCTGTGCGGCGTCTCGGTCATGCCCGCTGCCTCGCAGGAAGTGCCTGTTGCGGTGCGCAGCAGCGCCACGGCTGAAGACTTGCCGGAAGCGTCTTTTGCGGGCCAGCAGGCGACCTTTCTCAATATCAAGGGTTCGGACAACCTGGTGAAATCCGTCCAAGAGTGCTGGGCGTCGCTGTTCGAGGCGCGCGCGATTTACTACCGCATACAAAACGACTTCGAGCACTTGAAAGTCGGCATCGCCGTAGTAGTTCAAAAGCTGGCGTTCAGCGACAAGAGCGGGATAATTTTCACTGCGAACCCGGTTACGGGCGCGGAAGACGAAATAGTCGTCGAGGGCGGAGTGGGGCTGGGCGAGGCGATAGTTTCCGGTTCGGTGACGCCGGACTCGTTCATCGTTTCCAAAGAAAACATGCAAATCAAGTCGCGCGTCATCGGCAGGCAGGACCGCATGGTGATTCGCGCTGCCAACGGCACAGAGTGGAAGAACGTGCCTGAAGCATTACAGTCGCGGCAGAAGCTGTCGGACGCGGAAGTGCTGGGTTTGGCGGGCTACGCCAAGAAGATAGAGGAGCACTACGGCAAGCCGCAGGATTTGGAGTTCGCCATCGAAGGCAAGAAGCTGTTCATAGTCCAGAGCCGGCCGATTACCACGCTCAAGAAGACCGCCGCGGCGAAGGCGTTGAGGCAGGCAAACGAAGCCGAGCAGTCGAGGCGCGTGGAAGCGCGCTCGAGGCCAACCGGGGCACAGCCTGCGTCGACTGAATCCGCCGCCGCAACGGGCGGCTCGGAAGGCAAGGTTTTGTTGAAGGGCGCGCCGGCTTCGCCAGGCAGGGCGAGCGGACCGGTGTGCGTGGTCGTGGGCGCAAAGGAAGGCTACAAGGTCAGAAAGGGCGACGTTTTGGTCGCGAGGATGACTTCGCCGGACTTCGTTCCCGCGATGAAGCGCGCGGCCGCGATTGTCACTGACGAGGGCGGCATGACGTGCCACGCGGCGATTGTGAGCCGTGAGCTGGGCGTGCCGTGCATCGTGGGCACCGAAACCGCGACGCGCGTGCTGAAGGACGGAATGGTCGTAACGGTGGACGCGGTCGCGGGAATCGTGACCGAAGGCGCGATGGCAGCGCAGGAACAGGCGGCTGCAGCGGCTGCGGTTGTTTCAAACGGAAACGGCGGTTCGGTAACCACCGGAACCAAGATTTACGTTAACCTCGCGGAACCCGAGTTGGCCGAACAAGTTGCCGGCCGCGATTGCGACGGCGTGGGATTGATGCGCGCCGAGTTCGTGATTGCGGGCTTGGGCAAGCACCCGATGGCGCTGTTGAAGGAGGGCAAGCGCGACGAGTTCGTGGACGCGATGGCGCGCGGGATGCGCAAGGTTTGCGCGGCTTTCCACCCGCGCCCGGTGATTTACCGGGCGAACGACTTCAAGACGAACGAGTACCGCGGGCTCGAGGGCGGCGCGGAGTTCGAGCCGCAGGAAGAGAACCCGATGATAGGCTACCGCGGGTGCTTCCGTTACGTGAAGGACCCCGTAATCTTCCAGATGGAGCTCGAGGCGATGAAGCGCGTCCGCGAGCAATACAAGTTGCGCAACCTGTGGCTCATGATTCCGTTCGTGCGCACGGTGCACGAGCTGGAGGTATGCAAGAAGCTCGTGGAGGACGCGGGCTTGCACCGCGGCTACGACTTCAAGTTCGGCATAATGTGCGAAGTCCCGTCAACCGTCATAATGGCCGAGGAGTTCTGCAAGGTCGGCATCGACTTCATGAGCATAGGCAGCAACGACTTGACGCAGCTCACGCTGGGCGTCGACCGCGACTCGCCCACGGTGGCGGAAGACTTCGACGAGCGGGACCCGAGCGTGCTGCGCAGCGTGGAAACCGTAATCAAGGGCTGCCACAAGCACGGCGTCAAGGTGAGCATCTGCGGGCAGGCGCCCTCGAATTGCCCCGAGTTCGCGGAAGCGCTCGTCGAGTACGGAATCGACAGCATGAGCGTGAACGCGGACGTAATCGAGAAGACGCGCCGCATCGTGGCTTCAGCCGAGCAGCGCTTCCTGCTCAAGAGCGGCCGCGGCTTCTAGAATTCAAGCGCCGCGGCGGCCAAGTCCGCACGCTTGAGGTAACCGACGACTTCACCCTTCGCGTTCACCACGGGCGCGCGCTTCAACCCGTTCTTTCGGAACAGGTCCGCCGCCTGCAGGATGGTCCAGTCTTCGGGAACCGTTTTCGGCCGCCGCGTCATCGCGTCCCCTACTTTCAGGGTCTTGAACGACTGCACGCGGTCGCGCAGCGCGGCGTCGAGGCCGAACGAGTTCCTTTCACTGATGTGGCTCGCCACGCGCACGTAAAAAGCGCGCAAGACGTCGCCGTCCGTAATGATTCCGGCCGGCTTGCCGTTTTCAAGCACGAGGGCGAACTCTTCGCCGCACTTCTCGAAGAAGTGCATCATTTCGGCCAGGGGCGCGCCGCCGCTTATTGCGGGCGGGTTCTTCCTCGCTATTTGCTTCACGGTTTTCATTTTTTCACCATCTTGCCTATTTGCAGCGCGATTGGGAGGGATGCGGCAGTGAGCGCGGCCAACGCCAAGTCGCCAGCGCCAAGCGCCACGGTCTTGAACAGTACTTCCGCGAACGGCGCGTAGATTATCACGAGTTGGAGCGCGACGCCGCCGAGAACCGCGGCAAGCATCCACTTGTTTGACATGAAGCCCACTTCGTGCAGCGGCCGCTCCGAGCGGCAGTCGAGCGCGTAGAAAAGCTGGAAGAATATTATCGTGGTGAAAGCCATCGTCTCGGCAACCGCGGCGCCCCTGGGCAGGTTCAGAAAGTACACGGCGAGCGTGCCGACCGCCACCCATGCGCCTACGAGCGCGATTCTCGCGGCGTTGTGCATTCCCAGAATCGGCTTTTTGGGGTCGCGCGGCTTTTGGCGCATCACGCCCTTGTCCGCTGGCTCCATCGCGAGCGCGAGCGCCGGTGCCGCATCGGTAGCCAAATTCATCCAGAGTATTTGCAGGGCGGTCAGCGGCGAGGGCAGGCCGACTGCAACCGCGGTGAAAATCGCGAGTATCTCGCCCACGTTGCAGGACACGAGATAGGTGACGGCTTTCACGATGTTCGCGTAAATCGTGCGCCCCTCCTCGACGGCGGCGACTATGCTGGCGAAGTTGTCGTCGGTTATTATCATGCTGCCCGCTTCCTTGGCGACGTCCGTGCCCGTGATTCCCATGGCTATGCCGATGTCCGCGCGCTTTATGGCGGGCGCGTCGTTCACCCCGTCGCCCGTCATCGCGACTATTTCGCCGCGCTCCTTGAGGGCGTTGACTATCCGCAATTTGTGCTCCGGCGAGACGCGCGCGTAAATCGCCACGCTTCCCGCCACCTGGCTCAAGTCTTTTATTTCCTCCAGTTCGCGGCCAGTCATGACGCGCGAGCCTTCTCCAAGCAGGCCCAGCTCGCGGCCGATTGCCGCGGCGGTTTCGGGGTTGTCGCCCGTAATCATTACGACGCGGATGCCCGCCTGCTTGCAGAGTTCCACCGCTTGTTTGGCTTCGGGGCGCGGCGGGTCCATCATTCCCGCCAGGCCTGTGAAAGTCAATTCTGTTTCGGCATCGGTTGCCGTCGGCTTCGCGGCCGCGTCCCTGTAGGCGAACGCGAGCACGCGCAGCGCCTTGCGCGCCATACCGCCGTTCGCTTCGAGGATGCGCTTCTTTTCCTCTTCGCCGAGCCGCACCCGCTTGCCGCCTTCCAGCGCGTGCGTGCATTTTTCCAGCATCGCTTCGGGCGCGCCTTTCGAGTAAACGCGGTATCCCTTCCCGTGTTGCCGCACGACGGTCATCATCCTGCGTTCGGAAGAGAACGGCACTTCGAGCGCGAACGCGTATTTTTCGCGCAGTTCCTCGTAGTCGAGCCCGCCTTTCTCCGCGGCTACGAGGAGGCAGCCCTCCGTGGGGTCGCCCGCGACCGACGCCTTCTTTTTCTTGTCGTCGAAAATCAGGCTCGCGTTGTTGCACAGGCACGCGGTTTCCAGCAGGATTCCCAGCTGTTCGTCGTTCTTGGCGACGCCTTCGATTTCGCCGTGCGTCGCTTCGTAGCCTTCGCCCGTCACGCGGCAGTGCCTTCCGCCCGCCAGCCAGATTTCGCGCACGGTCATCTCGTTCTTGGTGAGCGTGCCCGTCTTGTCGCTGCAAATCGCGGTAGCCGCGCCGAGAGTTTCAACCGCGGGCAGCTTGCGTATTATCGCGTTCCTCGACGCCATGCGCTGCACGCCGATTGCGAGCGTTATCGTGACGACGGCAGGCAGGCCTTCCGGAATCGCCGCCACCGCGAGGCTGACCGCGGTCATGAACATTTCAAGGGGCGGGAAGCCGCGCCACACGCCGACGGCGAACACGACGCCGCAAATCGCGAGCGCGGCGGTGCCCAAGAATTTTCCAAGCGCCTCCAACTGCTGTTGGAGCGGCGTGTCCTCGGCTTCCGTCGCTTGCACCAGGCCGGCAATTTTGCCCATTTCCGTGTTCATGCCCGTCGCGACTACGATTGCTTTCGCCCTTCCGCGGACTGCGACCGTTCCCGCGTACGCCATGTTGCGCCTCTCGGCGATCGGCGCATCCGCGTTCAACGCCGCGTCCGCGTCCTTGCGCGAGGGCTTTGATTCGCCCGTGAGCAGCGCTTCGTCAATCGAGAACTCCACGGTTTCCAAAAGCCTGCAGTCCGCGGGCGCGCGGTCGCCTTCCTCTATGAGTATCACGTCGCCGGGCACGATTTCCGAGGCGTCAATATGCTTCTCCGAGCCGTCGCGGATTACGCGCGCCTTGGGCGCCGCCAGTGCCTTGAGCGCCCGTATGGCCTTGTCCGCGCGGTATTCCTGCGTGAACCCGATGATCGCGTTGAGTATCACGATTGCGACTATCGCCGCGGCGTCGATGGTTTCGCCCAGCGCGGCGGACACCGCCGCAGCGGCCAAGAGCAGCAATATCATGAAGTCCTTGAACTGGCCGAGGAACATTGTAAGCGGCGATTCGCGCGGCGCTTCCTTGAGCGCGTTCTTGCCGTGCTTTTCGAGGCGGCGGCTGGCCTCTTCTTCGGTCAGGCCGTTGGCTCCGCTTTCCTGTTCCTTCAATACCTTTGCCGCCGTTTGGGCGTGGTGCCATCCGTCCATTTCGGTTCCTTTTAACTGAATATCCTGCCGCTTTTTATTACCGTGCCGCGTTAATGCGCTTATGCTGATGCAATTGACGCTCCTCGTCGCGGCCCTGCTGGCGCTCGGCTACCTGTCGACGCGGCTCGTGCGCGTGATTAACAGCGTTTCCATTTACTTCCGCGTGCCCAAGTTTTTCCTCTCGTTCATAGTGCTCGGCTTGGGGACTTCGCTGCCCGACCTCATGATTGCGGGCGTCTCGTCGTCGCGCGGGCAGCTTTCGCTCGTGCTGGGCGAGATAATCGGCGCGAACGTGGCGCTGTTGTGCCTCATAGTGGGCTTCGTGGTGTTCGTCAAGGACGGCCTGCGCGTGCGGGAAAAAACCGTGCTCGAAAACTTCGGGTGGCTTTTCTTCGTGCTCGCCATCCCCTTCTTCCTGCTGCTGGACAACAAGCTCACCTTCATCGAGGGCATAATCCTCGTCGTCGTTTACCTGATGTACGTTTACAACGTTTCCGAGCAGGAAGTCTTCCACAAGAAGGAGGCGTCCGTGCAGACGGAACTCAAGCTGGGCGACGAGCCGCCGGAACTCAAGTTTTACAAGCATTTGTTCGGCCGCGAAATCATAAAGCTCGTCGCGTTCCTCGGCTTGGTAGTACTCGTCGCCAACGTGGTGGTTGACCAGGCCGTTCTGCTGAGCGGCGCGCTCGGCGTGCCCTCAATGCTCATCGGCTTGACGGTCGTGGCATTGGGCGTGACCCTGCCCGAACTCGTCCTCAACCTTTCCGCGCTCAAGGCGCGCGAGGAGGAAGTGGTGTGGGGCGACCTCATCGGCAGCTTTACCACCGAACTGACGCTCGTGCTGGGCGTTGCCGCCATTTTCTCGAACGGCGCGGATTCCCTGTTCAACTTCGCGCAGGCGCTGACCGGTTACGGCTTCATGGCAATGTGCTTCCTGCTCATATTCCTGTTCGCCTACAGTTCCAAGCGGCTGTCCAAGACGCAGGGCATCGCG
>Ga0210057_1002378_pt1 | contig 27001 bp, 30 predicted proteins | sample CryGeyCG2114_010_2_FD_183968 | JGI IMG/M metagenome (GOLD analysis project Ga0210057, IMG submission 183968) | Groundwater microbial communities from aquifer - Crystal Geyser CG10_big_fil_rev_8/21/14_0.10 (SPAdes) (version 2) | ecosystem: Environmental > Aquatic > Deep subsurface > Groundwater ...
GGCCTTGCAGAAATTGCTGACCGGTAACGGTGTAATTAACCGGAATGTTATCGACATAAAAGTTTCCGCCAGTCACGCTCACATTCTGCAGCGCCGTTTCAATTCCGGCTTCGGCGGCGCTAAACGCCCGGGCCGATTCCTGTTCCTGTTGAGACATCCGGATATCCGTCGTCGACTGGGACATGATCGATAAACCCAAGCCCAAGGCCACCGCCACTACCAGTAAAATCAGCAGGACTGCCTGTCCGGAACTTTTCATATTTTAAGTATATAATATTTAGTACTGCCGTGTCGAGACCGAAGTGGCAAACTCCTGGACAAACTGTTCCTGGACCTGGCCGCCGCCGTCCGGCTGGGCATTCAATTTTAAAGTTATTGTCACTACTTGATTGCCTTTTTGACCAGGGTAACAGTTAAAATTCAGGTTAGTCACCTTGGCCATTGTTCCGGTTAGAAAGTTAATGTCCGAGTCCGAGTCCGACGCCACCCGGGGAAACCCATTATCATCCGGGACCACGCTAAAAACAATCTCCTGTCCGGAGGTGCCGGTCACGGTGATCGAGCCACTGTCACAACTGACCTCCTTGGCCCCCCGGATTACCCGGGCCATTTGCCGCAGGGCAAAATCGCCTTCCTGGTGCCCGGCCTGCAGCAGCTGGGCTTTACTGCCGCTCCGGACCGTGGCTAAAAATACGCTGATCAAGGTCAGAGAAAACAAGGCCATAATCCCGGCCGCCACGACAATTTCAATCAGAGTAAACCCCCGATTATTTTTTATTATCTTTCCCATAAAGAGAGTTGGGTAACTTGATTGGTGGAAAAAGTCTGGCTGCCCTCGGTCCAGGCAACCCGGACATTAACCTCAACAACTTGGTCGGTGACCAAACTCAACTGGACACAACGCTCGATATCACAAGAACCACTCAAACCGTCCTCTACCACCCAGTTAGCCGGCAAATCATAATTACTGCCATTGGCTAGTCCCAAAAATTCGTTCCAGTTAGAATCGCGGTAGGCACGCATCAGTTCAACGCCTTGCGAGGCCGACGCGACCGCCCGGGCCCGGTCTTTGGCCAGCCGGCTGTTGCGCAAAGATAAAGACATGAGCGAAAGCAAGGCCACCAATAAAACACTCATCGCCCCGACGGCAATCACCACTTCGACTAATGACTGGCCCGCCAAAGGCCGGTTATAACATTTCCCCACGGATTACTCCAAACGCTTCAATAGTAACTTGATACCGGTAAGAGTCTTTTTCTACAATGATCGTTTGCGCGCCGGTCACCAGGCCGCCCAAAACCGGAAAAAAAAGATCAAATGTGTCTGTTTGGAAAGTTATTCCTTCAGGTAAATTGATTGTTTTCTCTGCTGGCGAGCTGGTAGTACACACTGGTTGCATACGATAATTAGTGTCTTCATTGGCAATCTTTATTACTCGATATCCCGATAATTGACCAACGCAATCACTGGGTTTTTGGCCGGCCGAGGCTTTTTGCTGAAAACTTTTGAGGTCGGTCACCAAACTGATCCCGGCTTGTTTTACCTGCTGTTTGGCCGACATTCCCCGGTACGAAGCCAAGGCGGCGCCGATCAGGATTCCGCTGATGGCCACGCTCACCAACAGTTCGATTAGAGTAAACCCCCGGCATACGCCGGGCAAGCTCCGCCTCACAGCGGACTGGTAACTTTATAATTGCAAGTGACGCCGCAACTGCCGCAACCGTTAACTATGTCAGTGCCCAACTCCAAGCCAGCACAAAGAGTATACGTCTCGCCGTCGCTGGAAAAATAATAGGTTTGAGCCGCCACTGGATCATCCGGCACCTCATTCATGTAGACAGTCGTGGCCGATTCAATTGTGGCCGGCAGCGACGCTCCGATGGGGTATTTACCTTGATCCGTCCGGTAAAGTTCCAAAGCCGCCTTGATCTGTTCCAAATCTCCCTGCCGCCGGCCGTCGCGGGCTTTTTGGTTGGCCACCCGGAAGTTAGTCACCCCGATCATTGTCAACAAAGCAATAATCGAAATCGTCACTAAAATCTCGATCAACGTAAATGCGGCTGATTTTTTCATTGCTGACTCCCAATACATTGATAATTTTTACTGCCGCCAAAACTGCACGACCCGCCAGCACCGACGGTGCCCGCATTACCGGCCCCGGTTTGTTCCAATAAAGCACACAAACAATAACTGGTTAAACCGGCATTAATGGTATAGGTATAAACATAAGGCGCGGCATTTTTAGGATCCAACGGCACTAAATTCATCGTTGTTTGCATACCACAGGTTAAAGCCGAACCAAAACTAATCATGGCCGCGGTCGGATAAACAGCGTTTAGGACAAAACACTGTTCTAACGACTGCTGAATCGCCGCCAGATCCGCCCGGCGCTTGACATCCCGGCCGCGTTTCTGACTGGTGGTAAAACTCGCGGCAATCACCGAAATTAAAATGCCGATCACACTGATCACCACCAATAGTTCAATTAAAGTAAAACCGCGTTTTATAATCATTGCCAGTACCATTGCCAAATCGACCAGCCCCAAAGTTTGGCTGCTGCCATACCCAGGACTAAAAACGGCCCAAAGGCAATCTTTGTTTTTAAGGATTTCCTCCTGATAGTTATCAGTATCACACCGGCCAGCGCCCCTGTCAAGAAAGCAATAAAGTAAGCCACCAGAATCAAAGGCCAACCCAGGACCAAACCGAGCAAAAACCCGAGCTTGACGTCGCCCCAACCCATACCTTTACCCCGGGTGATCAAGTGCAAGAACCATAACCAAGCCATCGAGCCGAACGCCGCCGCCAGCACCTGCCAATTGCCGGAAACAAACAAACGCAAAAAAGCAATTACTATCAGCGGACCTAAAACCTGGTCGGGGATTAATAGATATTTAAAGTCGTAAATAGCCATGGCAATCGAGCCGGAAAATAAAACCAGCCAATAAATGAGCAAAGCCAGGCTGTACCAGCCCTCGACCCAATTAAAGAAATTAAAATTAATCTTCAACAGCCAATAAACCCAGACGAATTGCGCCCCCACCAACAGCTCCATCACCGGGTATTCAGGGTTAATCGGCCGCCGGCAATAACGGCACTTGCCGCCTAAAAGCAAAAAAGAGAGAAGGGGAATGTTGTCATACCAGGCGATTTGCTTCCGGCAATGGTCGCAGACCGACCGGCCTTTAAGGGCCGATCTGTTCCGGCGCAGCCGGTACAGCACCACCCCCAAAAAACTGCCACAGCACGCGCCCAGAAAAAACAACAGCCAATAATCCATACTCTTTATAATATCACGGCCTAAATATTCCACCCCGGGGTGGAATATTTTTACTCTTCGGCATCCAATAACTGTTTTTTAATCCGCTGCAAATTCTGCTGATAATCAGCATTATCGGTTACAAATTCCAAATAATTTTTTCCGGATTTAAACTGATTAAGAACCATTTCCGGATCAGAAATAGGATTTTTGGACACGCCTAAATAATCGCCGATTGATGAGTAGGAATAATCCTTAATTTCATTCATTTTAATCAATGAGGCAGAATACGGATTAAGGTGAATATAACGGCTTACATGAAGCAGTTGCTCATTAGATTCAATTAATACGGCTTTAAATCTGCCCTCAAAAACCGGTCCCTTCTTATTTCTCCTCGTATTAAAATATTTGGCATAACTGGTGGAAAATTTTCCCACAGATTTTACAATTCCTTGTTCGTGTATTTGCTTTACCAACAAATGAAAATGGTTCGGCATGAAACAATAAGCAATAATTTCAATCAGCGGGATTTTTTCTTCAATGATTTTCTTCTGGGTCTTAGGTAAGTGAGTTTTAAAAAAAGCGTATTTAATATTGATTAAATGCCGGTATAAATTTAAGGAACTGATTGCTCTCGAGTAATAGCTTCTATCTATAAAAACGGTTTGCCGATTAAATGCCCGATTGTAGATATGGTAAATCTCGTCATCAACTAACGGCAGTTGTCTATAAGGCATACCCACAATATTCCACCCCGGGGTGGAATATTTTTACTCTTCCGGAATACAGACAAAGCAAGCGGAGTCAACCGTAGACCAATCAGTCGGAACCGTACTGCAAGTGGCAATACCACTGACATTGCCGGAACCGTCAAAAGTTAAGTCTTTTAAAGGACCGTTGGCCCCGGCTTTATCCCTGGTCGCTTTTGACGACGGAATAAAACAAACGCTGACCGACGGCTCATTAATCGCCTTATATACCTGCAGCTTATCTGCTGGCAACGACGTCGAGCGGAAGTATGGCCGTTTACCATATTGGTTTTTTAACTCCTGGGTGTTGATTAAATAACCGTTGCTGCTACAACCGGAAGTGCCGGCACCAGTCGCCAACGGAGATCCGACCGCACCACCACAAACACCAACACCAGCAAAATCAGCCGTCCCTCCGAAAGCCACATCAACGCTGGCCGTGTAGCCGGTAAAGTTATTCCAGGGAAATTTTTCATTAGAAGCAAAGTAACGATCAATGGCATTTAATAGTTGGGAGGAATCAGCCCTTTTAGCCGCATCCCGGCCTTTGTTAATCTGTTCAATTGGGTTTAAAGCCGAAAGCACGGCGACTGCTAAAACACCAATCAAAGTAATAACAACTAGTAGTTCGATCAGAGTGAAACCCTGCCTGCGCAGGTAGGCTTTTTTCATTGCTCCCCCTAGAATTGGCTGGTCAGATTATAAATGGGCAGGATAATGGCAATGACCAGAAATGCCACCCCCACTCCTAATACAATCATCATAAGCGGCTCTATCGCCGTTGTCAAGCCTTTGACCGCCTGTTCGGCTTCGGTTTCAAAATAGCCGGAAAGATTAAACATCACTTCATCAATCTTGCCGGTCTCTTCGCCCACGGCCAGCATTTGGGAGACAATCGGCGGAAAGTGCTCAAACTGGCCGATCGCCACGGCCAAAGGCACCCCTTTTTCCACTTCCTTGGCCGCGTACTTGATCGAACCGGAAAATAAAACATTATCAGCCGTTCCGGCCACAATCTCCAGCGCTTCAATAATCGAAACGCCCGATTCGATCAGCAGGGCTAAAGTCCGGGTAATCTCGGTTAAAATTATCTTGGTTTTCAAGGGACCGAAAATCGGTACCTTCAGGCTAAATTTATCCCAGGCCATCCGGCCGGAGACAGTTTTTTTCCAGCGGTGCAGCGCATACCCGCCGGCCAAACCAAAACCCAGCATTAAATACCACGACTTGATCATAAAATTACTGATGCCGATTAAAATCCGGGTCATCAGCGGCAGTTGGGCCCCGAACTCGGTATACAGGCTGGTCAGTTTAGGAATGACAAACACGCTCATCACGATCGCCACGATCACCATGGCAATCGAAATAATCGCCGGGTAAATCAGGGCATTTTTGGTTTTGGCGCGAAACTCGGACTGCTTTTCCAGATTGTCCGCCAGCCGCAATAAAACTTTATCTAAAACCCCGGCCGCCTCGCCGGACTGGATTAAAGACAAATATACCTGGTCAAAAACGCGGCTGAATTTTGCCAAAGCCTTGGAAAACGACCCGCCGCCCTCGACTTCCCGCAATACCTCTTCCACCACTTTGGCCATCGCCAAAGTGGACTGATATTTCAAAATTGACAGGGCGGTGGTTAACGGCAAACCGGCTTTGATCATCGTCGCCAATTGCCGGGTAAAATGGACCACATCCTGCCGTTTGACCCGCTGCCAGCGGTTAAGCCACAATAACCAACCGGGCAAAATTTCGATCCGGTTAAGATTGATCACAAACAGGTCTTTGGACCGCAAAATATTAATTGCCTGGGTTTGAGACAGGGCTTCCACCTGGCCTTTAACCTTTTTTTTGTCTTTCGTGACCGCAACGTAATCAAACTTTTCCATTATTTGTTTACCAATCGGTTAAATTCAAGCGGGGACAAAGCATAATCACTGCCCACGGACAGTTCAATCGTTTTGGACTTAACCAAATGGGCCAAGTCCTGCTCCAGCGACTGCATTCCGAGTTCCGCTGAAGTCTGGATGACGTTGCCGATCATATGCGATTTGCCTTCGCGGATGCTGGTTTTAACCGCCGTCGTTCCCAATAAAATTTCCATTGCCGCCACCCGGCCGCCGCCGATGGCCGGAATCAGCCGCTGGGACAAAACCGCCGTCAAAGTATTGGCCAATTGGACCCGGATCTGTCCCTGCTGGTGTTCGGGAAAAACATCCACGATCCGGTCAATCGTCTGGGCGGCATTATTAGTGTGCAGCGTCGCTAAAACCAAGTGCCCGGTTTCGGCCACTGTCAGAGCGGCGGCAATCGTTTCAAAATCGCGCATTTCCCCGACCAGAACCACGTTCGGGTCTTCGCGCAGGGCCGACCGGAGCGCCACCGCCCAGGAATGGGTATCGCCGTGCATCTCCCGCTGGGAGACGATTGATTTAACCGGCGTGTAAACATATTCAATCGGGTCTTCAATTGTCAGGATGTGCTCCGCGCGGCTTTGATTAATCTGCTCAATGATCGCCGCTAAAGTCGTGCTTTTTCCGTGGCCGGTCGGCCCGGTCACCAAAACCAATCCTTGTTTCAGTTCGGCCAGCTGCGAGCAAATTTTCGGCAGTTTTAATTCCTGAACTGTCCTGATTTTGCTGGTAATCAGGCGCAGGGCCGCCGCCATCGTCCCTTTTTGCCAGTAAACATTGACCCGGAACCGGCCTAAATTACCGAGTTCAACGGAAAAGTCCAATTCTTTATTAACCAAAAAAACATCTTTTTGCGACTGGGTCAATAACGGAAAAATCAGTTCTTTGGCTATCGGCCGGGTCAGCGCCGCCCCGTCATCAAACGGTTTTAAGATACCGTCCACCCGTAAATACGCCGGACTGCCAACCAGCAAATGCAGGTCAGAAGCCTGACGGTCAATCATGGTTTTAAGCAGGTGTTTTATATCGGTCATAATTTATTTAATCTTGCGCTACCCGCAGGACTTCTTCCAGCGTAGTCAAGCCCTCCAATATTTTTAAATAACCGTCTTGTTTCATATCGATCATGCCGGCTGCTTTGGCAATCTTTTCAATCTCGCCCGAAGGCGAACGCTCCAGAATCAGCTTGCCGATGGCTTCGGTCACCGGCAGGACCTCAAAAATGCCGATCCGGCCGGAATAACCGGTCTGATTGCACTCCGGGCATTTTTTGCCCCGGTAAAGCCGGATCGGCTCTTTGACCATGGCCCCCAAAACCAACTTGATATCCGCGGCCACTTCCGGCGCCGGCGCGTAAACCTCTTTGCAATGGCGGCAAATTTGCCGGGTAACCCGCTGGCCGACGATACAGGTCATTGATGAAGTCAGTAAAAACGGCTCGGCTTCCATGTCCAAAAGGCGGGGGAGGGCCCCGGCGGCGCTATTGGTGTGCAAGGTCGAAAACACCAGATGGCCCGTCAGCGATGCCTGAATGGCCAGCTCGGCCGTTTCAATATCCCGGATTTCACCGACCATAACAATATCCGGGTCCTGGCGCAGGAACGAACGCATGCCGGAGGCAAAAGTCAAACCGGCTTGAGGATTAATCTGGACTTGGGTAATTCCGGCCATCTGGTACTCAACCGGGTCTTCCAAAGTCATAATGTTGACTTTGGGAGTGTTGATTTTAGACAGAACCGAATAAAGCGTGGTGGTTTTGCCCGAACCGGTCGGCCCGGTCACCAGAATAATCCCGTGAGGAACCCGAATCGCCATTTGCAAATTGAGAAGCGCCCGGCCCCGCAGACCCAGCTCCGCCAGGTCCGGCACTTTCTGGGTTTTCTTGAGCAAACGCATGACGATCTTTTCCCCGTAAACCGAAGGCATCGTGGAAACCCGCAGATCCACCTCGTCGTCGCCGGCATGAAAGTTAAACCGGCCGTCTTGAGGGCTGCGTTTTTCGTCGATCTTTAAATGGGATAAAATTTTAATCCGGGAGATAACGCTGTCATGAACGGTTTTCGGCAGCACCAGTTTTTCGTATAAAATCCCGTCGATCCGGTAACGCACCCGCGTTTTCACTTCCAGCGGTTCGATATGGACGTCGGAAGCGCGCGATTTCATGGCAAACTCCAGGATTGTCGAGACAATTTTGGCAATCGGCGCTTCCCGGATGACGCCGCCGACCGCTTCCAACGCATCCAGCTGGGTCTGGCGCGACCGGCTGGTAACGGTTTCCTTAAGCGCGGCGGTCACTTCCGAAGACAGACTCTGGCTGTAGCGGTTTTCGATTTCTTTAAGCAAAATTGAACTTTCGGCCAAGTACGGTTTAATTTTATAACCGGTCTTTTTTTCGATGAACTCAATTGCCTGCAAGTCAACCGGGTTGGCCATGGCCACCGACAACACCCGGTTGGTTTGGTCAAGATTGAAGGGCAGACAGAGATACTTTTCGGCCACGGCTTCGGGCAAAACATTAATCGCTTCGGGAACAACGCTGGCCGAAGCAATATCGATATATTCCACTTTTAATATAACCGCTTTGGTTTTGACGATGTCGGTTTCCGAGACCAAATTATGCTTGAGGAGTAGTGCTTCCACCGGCTCACTGCTGGTAATCAGCTCAGTTTTAAGCCACTGCAGGTCCCCGGGCTTGAGGCGGCCGTTTTGACTAAGTAAATCTAAAAGTTGACTGTCTAGGGCAGGCATAAACTTGTATTATAATCATAGTATCACAATTAAACTTATGTCTCTACCCTTACTCGTCAGCGGCGGCAGCCATCAGCAAAGGCTGGACCTGGCCCGGATTAAATCCGGGCCGGACTGGCTGGTCATCGATCCGGAAAAACCTGCCTCGCCGTCAGGCAGGTCGATCGGCATCAGCGCTGTCCGCTCCCTGGAAAAATTTCTCCAGCGGAAACCTTACCAGGCACCGGTAAAGACCGCGGTCATTATCCGGGCGGAGAAACTGACTTTACCGGCCCAGCAGGCCCTGTTAAAAACTCTGGAAGAGCCGCCGGCCCACTCGCAAATCCTGCTTTTGTGCCCCAGTGAAGAGCAGCTGCTGCCGACGATTGTGTCCCGCTGCCTGGTCAAACGGCTGGCTGAAACCGGGTTAGCACCGGGCCGGATCGGACCGCCCCCGGCCGAAGCGGCTGCTAACTCCGGAACCGCCCGGGAATTTGTCACCAACCAGCTGCACTATCTCCATTATGAATTGCGGCTCCACCCGGAAACCGCCAATATCCGGCTGATCAAAGCCCTGAATTTGGCCCTGACAGCCCTAAAATTCAACGTCAACCCCAAACTCACCCTCGACGTTTTATCTTTAAGCTATACACCTGCAGGGTCCAACCCTGCAGGTGTATACTAAAAGTAATGCCGGCAAAAAATATTATTAAAGAGTTCGATCCCTACTCTTATTACCATATTTATAACCGGGGAGTAGCCAAGCAAGTAATTTTTCTCGACGAACAGGACTATAAAGTTTTCTTGAGTTATTTAAAACTTTATTTAACTAAGCCGGAAAAAGATGATAAAGTCGCTCCGTCCAAACACCTTAGAAACTATTTTGAGCTGGCCACGCTTTTAGCTTATTGTCTGCTTCCTAACCACTTCCATCTTTTTATTTATCAAAAAGAAAGCAATACTATTACCGATTTAATGCGTTCAATCGGGACAAAATACTCAATGTATTTCAATAAAAAGTATAAACGTGTCGGTCCTGTATTTCAAGGAAACTATAAAGCAGTTTTAATTACTAGTGAACCCCAATTTATATATTTGTCAAAGTACATTCACCGTAACCCCTTACCTTTGCCTGCAGGGTCCAACCTTGCAGGCTACAAATACTCGAGCTACCAAAATTATCTTGGGTTGTTTAATCAAACCTGGATCGATAGATCTGAAATCTTAAGTTACTTTTCCAAGTTAAGCCCAGCCGAATCTTACCGGCAATTTGTTGAAGAAACCGACGAACGTGACTTGGTGACCATTAAAAACCAAATGCTGGATTTTGATGAGTAAAACCTGCAGGGTCCAACCCTGCAGGTTAATTTGCCCTGGCGCAGTTTCCACCAAGCTACTATAATTGACTGCAGGGCGCTGATTTGGTACCCTTGATTTTTATGACCTATACCGCAAAAGACATTACCGTTCTGGAAGGGCTCGAACCGGTCCGCAAGCGGCCGGGGATGTACATCGGCTCCACCGACGCCCACGGCCTGCACCATATTCTGACGGAAATTATTGACAACTCCGTCGACGAAGCCATTCCCGGTTTTGCCAAAAATATTTGGGTGACCCTGGCCAAAGACGGCTCGGCCACGGTCATTGACGACGGCCGGGGAATCCCCATCGACAAACACAAATCCGGCGCCTCGGCCCTGGAAATCACCATGACCAAACTCCACGCCGGCGGCAAGTTCGGCTCATCGGCCTACCAGGCTTCGGCCGGTTTGCACGGCGTCGGCGCTTCGGCCGTCAATGCTTTATCCCGCTTTATGCAGGTGATTGTCAAACGGGACAAGCAAATGGTTTACCAGCATTACCAGCGCGGCCAGCCGACGACTAAAATTTTACCCATTAAAAATGAAGCCGAACTCAATAAATTAATTCCCTGCCGGCATTTCCCCTTACCCCAAACCGAGTCATTTACCGCTTCCACTTTTATTCCCGACGAGCAAATTTTCAAAAAATTCGTTGACTTTAACTGGTCGACTTTAGTTAATTTAACCAGAGAGCGGGCCTTTTTAATCGCCAAGCTTAATTTCCATTTGTTTGACGAGCGGACCAGCGAAGAAACCCATTTTTATTTCGATGGCGGCATCAAATCTTTGGTGAAATTTTTAAACCGCAACAAAAAACCGCTCCACCCGGTCATTTATTTTAACCGTCAGCTTGATGGTTTCGATTGGCCCATCGGCGTCGAAGTGGCCCTGCAATACACCGACAGTTTTAACGAAATCGTCCAATCTTTTGCCAACGTCATCAATACGACCGACGGCGGGACTCATCTGACCGGGTTTAAAATGGCCCTCTCCCGGGTCGTCAAAGATTACTCCGATAAAAACAGCAAAGACGCCGCCCTGGTTTCCGAAGATTTAAAAGAAGGTCTAACCGCAGTCGTTTTTGTCAAAATGCCCAGCAACGACATTCAATTTGAATCGCAAACTAAAACCAAACTCAATAACCCGGAAGCCCAATCGGCCGTATTTACGGTGGTTAAAGAAGGCCTAACCGCTTATTTTGAAGAGCATCCGGCCGACGCCCGCAAAGTTTTAGACAAAGTCCTGCTGGCTTCCCGCGCCCGTTTGGCCGCCCGGGCCGCCCGCGACGCCGTCGTCAGAAAAGGCGCGCTTGAAGGCTCAACTTTGCCGGGCAAACTGGCCGACTGCCAGGAAACCCGGCCTGAACTTTGTGAACTGTTTATCGTCGAGGGCGATTCCGCCGGCGGTTCGGCCAAGCAGGGCCGGGACCGGAAATTCCAAGCCATCCTGCCGCTGGGCGGAAAAATTTTAAACACCGAACGCGCCCGTTTAGACAAAATCATCCAATTTGAAGAATTAAAAGACTTAATTATTGCCTTGGGTATGGGCATCGGCGAAACCATGAATGCCGCCAAATTGCGCTATCAGCGGATTGTCATTATGTGCGATGCCGACGTCGACGGCGAGCACATCGCCACTTTGCTGTTAACTTTTTTCTACCGCCACTTACAGCCGATCGTCGACGGCGGCTATTTATACATTGCCCAGCCGCCGCTGTATAAAATTTCCGGCAATAAAACCGACCACTATGTTTATACCGATCAAGGCTTGGCCGATTATTTAAAAACCCTTAACGGCCAAAAATATTCCCTCCAGCGCTACAAAGGTTTGGGAGAAATGAATCCCGAACAGCTCTGGGAAACAACCATGAACCCGGCCAATCGGATTTTAAAACAAGTGGCCGTCGCCGATGCCGCTGTCGCCAACGACGTCTTTTCCATGTTAATGAGCGAAGAAGTCCCGCCGCGCAAACGTTTCATTCAAACCCATGCTAAAATGGCTACTTTAGATATTTAAGGAGAATTTATGAACATTCAATTAATCGCTTTATTCGCCGCGCCGCTGACAGCCATTGCCGCTTTAATCTACGGCGTGATTCTGGCCAAAAAAGTTTTACGCGAAGATCCCGGCTCGGAAGCGCTGCAAAAAATCGCTTTCGCCGTTAAATCCGGCGCTATGGCCTACCTTAAAAAACAGTTCTCGGTGGTCGGACCGATCATGCTGATTTTAGCGGCCGTGATTTCCTTCACTCTGGGCCAGGGCATGGCCATAACTTTTCTTTTGGGAGCGCTCTTTTCCGCCCTTATCGGCTATTTCGGCATGTACGTCGCCGTTTCAGCCAACGTCCGCACCGCCAACAACGCCCAAAAAGGTTTAAACCCGGCCCTGTCGACCGCCTTTTCCGCCGGCACGGTCAACGGCATGCTGGTCGTCGGCTTGGGCTTACTGGGAGTTTCACTGATCTATATTTGGTCTTACTTTGCCAAAACTAACGCCACCGACGTTTTAGTCGGTTATGGTTTTGGGGCCGCACTATTGGCTTTATTCATGCGGGTCGGCGGCGGAATTTTTACCAAGGCAGCCGACGTCGGCGCCGATTTGGTCGGCAAAGTCGAAAAGGGGATACCGGAAGACGACCCGCGCAATCCGGCGGTAATCGCTGATAACGTCGGGGATAATGTCGGCGATTGCGCCGGCATGGCCGCCGATGTCTTTGAATCATACGCTCTAACCATTGTGGCGGCGATGATTTTAGGCGGTCAATTATTCGGCTTGGCCGGAGTCGTCTTTCCCTTACTGGCCCGGTCCGGCGCGGTCTGGACCTCAATTTTAGGCACGTTTTTTGTCAAAGCTAAATCCGACCGGGAAAACCCGATTAAACCTTTAATCCGCGGCTTTATTGTTTCCGCCGTCGCCGCCGCGGTAATTTTTATGCTGCTGGCGACTTATTTATTGGGCGAGCCCAAAGCCGGCTACGCCGCCGTCACCGGCATCGCCGCCATGATGGCCCTGCTCTACGTCACCAAATACTACACCGGGCCAGGGGAAAAACCGGTCGTCGCCATTGCCAAAGCCTCGCAAACCGGCGCCGGTACTAATTTAATTGCCGGTTTATCCATCGGTATGGAATCGACGTTTGTCTCGGTATTAATTGTTGCCGCCACGATTCTGTCCGGCTACTTATTTCTGGGATTTTACGGCATTGCCTTGGCCGGCATGGGTATGCTGGCCACGACCGGGATTATTATGTCTCTGGATACTTTCGGCCCGATCGCCGATAACGCCCAGGGCATGGTGGAAATGGCCCATCTGGGCGGCAAAGCCCCCAAAGTTACCGGCGATTTAGACGCGGTCGGCAATACCACCAAAGCCTTAACCAAAGGTTTTGCCGTCGGTTCGGCCGCCGTCGCCGCTTCATCTTTATTTGCCACTTATTTTGAAGCCACCGGTTTAACGGCCATCGATATTGCCGTCCCCAAAGTTTTCATTGGCATGTTATTGGGCGGCGCTCTTCCCTTCTTATTTTCCTCGCGCTTGATCGGTTCGGTCGGCCGGGCGGCTTTTGAAGTCGTCGAAGAAGTCCGGCGGCAGTTTAAAACCATTAAAGGCATTATGGCCGGTACGGCCCAGCCGGATTATTCCCGGGCTGTCTCGATCGTTACCGCCGCGGCTCAAAGAGAGTTAGTTATTCCGGCGGCTTTAGTCATCACCATGCCCGCCGCGGCCTCGCTTTTAGGCGCCGAATCTTTGGGCGGCTTTTTAGGCGGGGTCGTCGCCAGCGGTTTATTTTTAGCCCTGTTTATGTGCAACACCGGCGGGGCTTGGGACAACGCCAAAAAATACATTGAGGACGGCCACTTCGGCGGCAAAGGCAGTGACACCCATAAAGCCGCTGTCGTCGGGGACACGGTCGGCGATCCGTTAAAAGACACGGCCGGACCGGCCTTAAACCCGATGATGAAAATCGTCCAGATCGTCGCTTTAATCATCGCGCCGTTTGTAATACAAATTATCGGGAAATAAATGAACATCGGCAAGATCGAACCGGTCGAGATCACCACCGAAATGAAAAGCAGTTACCTCGACTACGCCATGAGCGTGATCGTGGCCCGGGCCTTACCGGATGTGCGCGACGGCTTAAAACCGGTCCACCGGCGCATCCTCTACGCCATGAAAGAACAGGGGATTACCCACTCTTCTGCCTACAAAAAATCCGCCCGGGTCGTCGGCGAAGTTTTAGGGAAATACCACCCGCACGGGGATATGGCCGTTTATGACGCCATGGTCCGGATGGCCCAGGATTTTTCCCTGCGGTATCCGCTGGTCGACGGCCACGGCAACTTCGGTTCGGTCGACGGCGATTCGCCGGCGGCGATGCGTTATACCGAGGTCCGTTTGGCCAAAATTTCCGACGAGCTGTTAAACGAACTCGATAAAAATACCGTCGATTTTATCGACAACTTTGACGCCAGCTTAAAAGAACCGACCGTTCTGCCGGCCAAACTGCCCAATCTGCTGCTCATGGGCGCCGATGGCATTGCCGTCGGCATGGCCACCAAAATCCCGCCGCATAATCTGGGCGAAGTGGTTGACGCCATTCAAATTCTGATCAAAAAAACCAAGGCCGCGCTTTCTCCTGATAAACCCAAAAAGATCGTCAATCCGGAAACGATAAACCCACAGCTTTTAGCCGGCAACTTGGAATCAGTCGTCACTTCCTCCGAGCTAATGGCCGCCCTGCCCGGACCGGATTTCCCCACCGGCGGCATCATTTATAACGCCGCGGCGATCGAACAGGTCTACACCACCGGCCGGGGAACGATCACCGTCCGGGCCAAAACCGAGATCGTCGAAAGAAAAGGCCGCTGGCAAATTCTGGTGTCCGAGCTGCCTTACCAGGTTAACAAGGCTCGCTTGATTGCCAAGATCGCTGATTTAGTCCGAAACAAAAAATTAAACGGCATCAAAGACATCCGCGACGAATCCGACCGGACCGGGATGCAGATCGCCATTGATTTGAAAAAAGAGGCTAAACCCAAGGCCGTGCTGAATAATTTATACAAACACACCGAACTGCAGAATAATTTTCCGGCCAATCTGGTGGCTTTAGTCGATAATACTCCGCAACTCCTTAACCTGCGCCAAATTCTGCTGGAATATCTGCGCCACCGCCAACTAGTGGTGATCAAACGGACCCAGTTCGAGTTAAAAGCGGCCAAGCTCCGGGCCCATATTTTGGAAGGCTTAAAGATCGCCTTGGATAACCTGGACGCGGTCATTGCCACGATTAAAAAATCCCGGGACGCCGATGACGCTAAATTGAACTTAATGACCAAGTTCAAGCTCTCCGAAATTCAGGCCCAGGCGATTTTGGACATGCAGCTGCGGCGCCTGGCCGCTCTGGAAAGAAAGAAAATTGAGGACGAGTATAAAGCCATCAAAATCACCATTGATCAGCTGACCCGTTTATTGCTTGAACCGGAAAAAGTCATCATCACCGTGGCCAAAGAATTAAATGATATCAAAACCGCTTACGCCGATGACCGCCGGACCCGGATCGTCAAGTCTTCCCTCAAAGAATTTTCCGATGAAGACCTGGAGCCGGAAGAAGCCTGCCTGGTGACGATGACCAAAACCGGCTACATCAAGCGGATGCCGACGACCACTTACCGTTCCCAGAGAAGAGGCGGCAAGGGCGTCACCGGCATGAGTACCAAAGAAGAAGACGAAGTCAACCGCATGTTTACCGCCAACACCCATGATACTTTGCTGATCTTTACCAACAAAGGCCGGGTGTTTCGGCTCAAAGTTTACGAAATTCCTCAAAGCGCCCGCCAAGCCAAAGGCCAAGCAATTATAAACTTAATCAATATTGACAGCGATGAAATGATCCAGTCGGTCATTAGCCTGGCTAAAGATCAAACCGATAAAGGTTTCCTGCTCATGGTCACCCGGCAGGGGATTATCAAAAAAACCGCCACCCCGGAATTTGCCAATATTAGGAGCAACGGGATTATTGCCCTCAAGCTCGACCAAGGCGATCAATTGGTTTGGGTGACCCAAACCTCGGGCCGCGACCAAATCGCTTTGATTTCCCGCGAGGCCAAAGCGATCAACTTCAAAGAAACCGATGCCCGGCCCCTGGGCCGATCGGCCCGCGGCGTCCGGGGGATCAACTTAACCAAAGATGACTTTGTCGTCGGCATGGCCGTGTACCAGCCGAAACGGACTAAGACCAAAGGCAAACGCAAGTTTTTTGACGATTTATTAGTCGTCATGGAAAAAGGTTTGGGCAAACGGACGGACATCAACGATTTTCCGGTGCAAAATCGCAGCGGTAAAGGCGTCAAAGTCGCCAAGCTCTCGGCCAAAACCGGCAATATCGTTTCCGCCCATTTGGTCAACGAGTCGATGGAGACTGTCGCCATCACCTCCAAAAAAGCCCAGGTGATTAATCTGCCCCTTAAAAACATCAAACGTTTGGGCCGGGCGACTCAAGGCGTGATTTTAATGCGCTTTGCCAAACCCGGTGACTCCGTCGCCGCCGTCGCCTTACTTTAACCTGCAGGGTCCAACCTTGCAGGCTGGATAAAGTGTTTTCTGCCGTTTTAACTAATGTCGGTGCTGGTCTTTTAATTCTTCCGCTTACCATCAGCAACCTTAGCGTGTTGACGTTTATTATGCTACTTGCTATAGTTTCAATAGGTTTAGCAATAAAAATTGAGGACGCTTTAGAAACAATATGATCGATTTAACAGATTTTGCCAGCCGGGCCAATATTGGATTAGGATTGGCCTTAATCGCCTTAATGTTGTTTTTAAAATTCTTCGCCAAATTTCCCACAAAAAGCAACCGGCATTAAGTTATTCTTTCAGCGAGTGATGAAGTTCATGGACTTTTTTTAACTGCTGGTTAGTGATATGGGTATAGATCTGGGTGGTAGCAATATTTTTGTGGCCGAGCATTTCCTGGACCGAACGGATATCCGCCCCGCCCATCAGTAAATCAGTCGCGTAAGAATGTCGTAACCCGTGCGGGGTAATAATAACCGGCAATTTAGCCTTGCGGCAATACTTGGCTACCAGGCGCTGGACCGAGCGAACGGTCAGGCGTCCGGACTGACTGGCAAATAAAGCTTTTTCCTGGTCCTGGCGCTTATCTAAATAAGTTTTCAGCCACCTAGCCGACCTGACCGATAAAAACACCACCCGCGGCCGGCCGCCCTTACCGATCACCCCAAACTCCCGCCGGTCAAAATCAATTGTCTCCCGGTTAAGATTGACCAGCTCGGACACCCGCAACCCCGTCGAGAATAAAACCTCTAAAATCGCCTTGTCCCTTAAATTGCGCTCGCCGGAAATACCCGGGCTGGACAGTAACCGATCCACCTGTTCGGTATTTAAAAATTTCAGACTGCGGCTCTCGCTCTTCCCCAGCTCGATCTTCTCCGGCGCCAGAGTGGTCACATCCCGCTTGATTAAAAATTTCAAAAAAGAACGCAAGGCAATTAAATGATACCCTTGGGTCGCCCGGGAAAGGTTTAAACCCGGTTTAGTTTCCAGCCGGGACAAATAAACCCGGTATTTAGTTATGGTTGCAGTATCAAGCTTTTCCATCGTAAAATTCGGCAGCAGATTAAAGATCCAAACGCTGAACCGATTCAGATAATGCCGGTAATTTCTCTGGGTTAACCGGGAACAGTGCCGCTCGATCTCCAGATAATCCATAAAGTCGGTCAGGTGATTTTCGAGCTCGATTTCGCTTTTTATTTGTATTTTTTGGTTATCACTCATGTCTATTGACTGCCAAACTGTGGATAACTAGAGTGCGGTTTGATATATCAATCCTTTTTTCACAGTTAAATTAAATATTATAGGCGCATCCTGTGGATAATTTTTTTCTATCTGTTATCAGTATAACAGATTGGGCGGGGATTCGTCAACATTGTGCGACGCTATTGCCAAAGCCTATAATATACACTTAGCTTTTCCAACCTCAAGAAAACGCGCTGTAGTGGCCTGCAATAGCGCTGAAAAATAATCTCCGCAGGTAAAATGCAGCACAAAGACAGGTTGGGGAGCAGTTTGCTTCTCCCTGCCCTCTGGGGCAATGTCGCAAAAGGTACATTGTGCGACAATAGCCAAACCCGAATAAAACCAAGAGGGAAGCAAACCACTAACAAGCCCGCATTATTTCTTTCTGCTCTTTATCCGCTGTCGCTTCAAATTCTAATCTCTAAACAAGCGCCGCTTCTCCTGGGGCCACCCGAGTTATCCACAGCGACTATATCAATCAGTAGCAAGCTAAGAATACTAAATAAGCTTGATGCATCAATCCTTTTCGTGAAAACTTCCCAAGACTTTTGTGAAAAGTCACCTATTTATTATAGGCCACTTCCCTGCTCTAGCCCCAACGGCTCAAAAAAAATACGGTCACTAAAACAATTATCCCCACCCATAAATACTCGCTCAAAGTTTTTTTGAATAATCTTCCGGCTAAGTGTTGCTGGCCCAATCCCAAGCCGACGTACAAAGCCGTCACCAAAAATAACGAAGCGACGGTAATCGTTACCGGCCAAAAAGAAATCATTAAACTCAAAGCCAGCAGGCTCCAGCTAATGGTCAAACTGCCCCAGATAACCGGCGGGGTTAGCTTTTCCTCAAGATTAACGCTCCAAAGGGTCTGCACTGCCAGCGGCCAAGCGGTCAACCCAACCAATAAAGCATTCCACCAGGGGTCCAGCTGGAAAGAAAAAATCGTATCCCAAAGGAAAAAAGCCACCAGCAGGGTCAGCAAAAAACCGACGGCATGGGCCGCCCGCAGCAGCTGAATGGTTCTGATTGAAGCCACGTTAAAAATGTTCTCGGTTAAAAGCAAGGCATACATCCCCAAACCAAACAAGCTCACAATCAGAATTCTGGTTAACAGCCGGCCGGGCAGTAAAAAATAGAACAGGGCGACCGAAACCGGGTAGAGTACCGGGAGGATCAGGGTGGTCAGCCACTCGATCCCTTTTAAATCTTCAACCATCGCCCAAACTGACAAAGCATAGGCGGCGCCGGCCAAAAGGCCAATGGCCTGATAGCGTGATTCTACCTCAACCGATTGAACCCCTAAAATACCCAATGTCAGTAATATGGATATGATACCAAGCTTTTTCCTTTTAGTCATTTACCAGTTAGTGTAGACCGACTGGACGTCGTCCAACTCTTCCAGCCCGGCCAGCCACTCGGTCAATTTAATTTCCTGTTCGCTATCTAATTCCACTATAACCAACGGCTTGTAGATCAGCTCGGCCGATTTAACTGCCAATCCGGCTTGAGTTAATTGATCCCGGATTTTACCCAGATTCGCCGCGGGCACCAGCACTTCCACGGCTTCCCCGGTTGCCTCGACATCATCCACTCCCAAATCGATAATTTTGAGCATCTGGCTGTCAACATCGGTTTGTTTGGCCACCAGCAGCCGGCCTTTTTTATGGAAAAGGTGGCTGGCCGAGCCGGGTTGGCCCAGGTGTCCCCCGCCCCTTTCAAACGTTTTTTTAATCCCGGCCGCCGTCCGGTTTTTATTATCCGTCACCGCTTCCACCATCACCGCGACCTGACTGGGACCGAAGCCCTCGTAAACAACCATCTCCAAACTGCCGTCTTCCCCCTGGCCGCTCCCCTTTTCGATCGCCCGCTCAATGTTTAATTTTGGCATATTGACCGCCCGGGCTTTATCGACGGCTAACCTTAACTTAAAGTTACTGCCAACCTCCGGCCCGCCTTCTTTGACGGCAATGGTTATCGCCCGGCCGAGCTTGGTAAAAATCTGGCCCCGTTTATTATCCGCGGCCGTTTTCTTGTGTTTAATTGTTGACCATTTCGAATGACCGGACATGATCTAATTATAATCTTTCCCCGCCAGCAAAACCAGATCGGACCAATAACCGTCAACCGGCCCGGCCTTAACTTCCGCCTCCGGTAAAAGCATTTTCAGCCAGGAAACGGTTGCACTGTCAATCCGGCCCGGGTCTTTAACATAAATCGTGGTCGTTTCGGGCACTGCCGCCGTACTGACCACGCTCACCAGCTCAATCCCGTGATTAGCGATCACCCGGCTTAAGTTCCGGCCGTTAACCAGACTCAAGCTCAATGACTCGCCGGCGGCTTCTTGGCTAAAAACCTGTTCGTTGACTAAATTGCTTGTCTGCCAGTCAGGCTTCTGGTTTAAATCCAGAGTCAATTTAGCTTCCACCCGGAATTTTGACCAGTACCACCACTTAATCCGGTCCAGCCAGCTTAAATTAGTTTGCCGATCCGCCTGCCAGCCTTTAATCGCCAATCCCAGCGCTTCCTGACTGGTCCTCATTAAAGTCAACCCGCCCCGATGGTCGATCTGGCCTAAGGCAAAAACATTTTTCCATTGGTATGGGCCATAGCCAAAAGCGGTTTCGACCGGCAGCCGGCCCGGAATTTTCCAATCGATCGCTTTGGCATACTCCGGCAGCAACGTATGCACCGTCAGCTTATCCCCCCGCTGTTCGACGTAAGAAAACTCGTGGCGGCCCCGCCACTGGCTTCGGCCCGCCGCCTGCCATAAGCGGCCGGCCAGGATTAATCCGGCGACCAGGCCGATAAAAATCAATCCCCAGCTAGTCCGGGATTTTTTCGAGTGCCGCGCGTAAGTCATGGGGCAAAGGGGCCGTCAAATTAATAATCCGGTGAGTCATCGGCTGGCTGAAACTGACTTTACAGCTGTGCAAAAACAAGCGCGGGCACCAAGTCAAATCCTGTTTTAACCGTTTCTTTCCCAAGTAAAAGGGGTCAGCCACAACCGGATGGTCCAAATGCTTAAAATGGACCCGGATTTGATGCGTCCGCCCGGTTTGCGGATATACTTCCACTAACGAATAATCCGGGTAAGCCTTCAGAACCCGGTAACCGCTGACAGCCGAACGGCCGTCAATAAATACGCCGAAACGCCGACGGTTGGCCGGATTTCTGCCGACGGGCAAATTGATCCGGCCGGCCGCCGGTTCCAGCCGGCCGTGGACCAGGGTTAAATAAGTTTTTTTTACCTGCCGGTTTTTAAACTGGGCCTGCAAGGCTAAAAGCGCCGGCGCGGTTTTAGCCACCAGAAGCAAACCGCTGGTGTCTTTGTCTAAACGATGGACAATTCCGTGCCGGGGTAAAGCGATAGGCTCCAACCAGTCTTCCACTGTCTCCGCTCCTTTGGTTGTCTCGGCCCGGTTAACCGTAATTCCGCTCGGTTTGTCGATGACCAGCAAATCATTATCTTCATAGACCGGGCTACTTTTCGGCAGCACAACGGATGCATTTACTTACGGTCGGATCGATAGCCAAACGATCGGTGTCAATCATCCGACCGCAATTGTCACATAAACCAAACCGGCCCAGTTTGATCTTAGTCAGGGTTTTCCTAATATTAATCAGGGTTTTATCGACTTCGAGCTTCAGGGCCGAGACCCGGTCATGACCGAACTCTTCGGCAGCGTCGGCATCGACGGCGGCATTATCATTTAACCGGTCGCCGTCATTAAACGGATCTTCAGCGTTCAAATTCTCCTGCCTCTTTTTCAGTTTCAACTCTTCCGATTGCAGTTGTTTTCTCAATGGTTGAAGAATTTTTGTCGGAAATTTTATTTTAGACATAATCAAAGCCGCGTTTTTTTCTGGACGGTAATTTTTTTACCGGCGCTTTTATGGTTATACCCGACCGGAACCATAAAATCAAGCCGCCGGCAACCGCCAGGCCAACCCCCCACCATTGATACGGCTGGGATTGCCGCCAACCCAAACCGAAACTTAAAACCCCGGTTAAAATTAAATAAGCCGCGGCCAGTACCCCTTCTTTCAGGTTAAGGGTCCGGTAGCGTTTTTCCCAAAAATTAAGCAGGCCATAGACCAGGACCAAACCCGCCACCCGGATTGTTTCCGCTAACCGGTCGGCGCCGGCCAATAAACTGCCCAGGTGGGCCATAATTTCTACCAGCAGCACCGCCGCCACAACCGCTTCAAACCATGTCCAAAAATTAAGCTTTTGCTTAAACCCCCAAACCAATAAAATTATCAGGCCGCCCAGCCAGGCGGTTTCGGCAGACAAACCGGGAAATTTAGTTAAAAAAATCATCTTGTACCAGCTCCCGCCGAAAACCTCCGGGTAAAATAAAATATAACCCAGCCTGCCGGTGATAACGGCGCCGGCGCCGGCAATCAGCCAGCCATCCATGACCGCGGTCTCTTCCCAACCCGCCTCCTTGGCTTTCTGCCACAGCTTAAACGCCCCCAAAAAAAATCCCAAAAATAACAGCACCCCGAAAGAATGAATATCAATCGGACCAATTGATATTAAAGTTGGCCACATACTAGATACTATATACTAAATACTTTATACTTATCCACATGCTCGCCGCTTCACACGTCTTAATCGGAGCGTCTCTGGCCCGCTTGGTACCCAACCCGGCTGTCGGATTACCGCTGGCTTTAGGCCTGCATTTTTTGGGCGATCTCCTGCCACACTGGGACCTGCGGACCCGCCACGCAGTCCGGTCAAAACTCAAAATAATCGCTTTATCTTTAACCGATGCCGGCATCGGTTTTATCATCGGCTGGTGGTTATTCAGCCGCACCGTTCCGGCTCCCTATTTAATCGCCATGATGTTTACTGCCCAACTGCCCGACTGGCTCGAAGCCCCTTATCACATTTTTGAGTGGAATTTCCCCCCGTTCTCCTCAATTAAAAAACTGCAAAGCCGCCTGCATCATAAACTCGATCTTCCCTGGGGTTTAGTTTGGCAAATGCTGGTGGTGATTGCTTTTCTGACCTTTAGCCTCTAGAAACGTAATCACCGTTTCGGGTATCAATAATTACCTTTTCGCCTTGGTTTATAAATAAGGGGACTTTTACTTCCAAGCCGCTGTCCAGCGTTGCCGGTTTATACATGTTGGAAACCGTGTTGCCTTTTTCGCCCGGCCCGGTCTCCTTAATGGTAAAGGTTAATTTCGCCGGCAATTCCACCGCCAAAGCTTGCTCTTCCCAAAACAAAACCTGAACATCGCCGCCTTCCTGCAAATAAGGTTTGCTTTCACCTAAAACTTCGTTTTTAATCTCCACCTGTTCAAAACTGACCGGGTCCATGAAAGTGCTTTGATACTGGTCGGAAAACAGATACTGCATTTTTTTCCGTTTTAAAAAAATCTCGTCGACGTTATTACCGGAAGAAAAACCTTTTTGCAGGACTGAACCGGTGATTAAATTTCTCACTTTCAATTTAATATTGGCATTGCCCCGGCCCATTTTGGAAAACTCATACTTTAACACCAAATACGGCTGGCCGTCGAGTTCAAACGCCGTCCCGTTTCTTAATTTATTGACGTCAGTCATATGGTAGAATTATACACGAATGGCGCGGTGGCGGAACTGGCAGACGCGCACGACTCAAAATCGTGTGAGCTTTCGCTCATGTGGGTTCGACCCCCTCCCGCGCCACTAAAAGCTTATTTTTCCGTTCGGGCTTTATCCACCGAGTAAAACTTGATCCGGTCGCCGCGGAAACGCAGATCGATCGTGGCCAAGGGGCCATTACGGTGTTTGGCAATATACATCTTCAGATTTTCCAGATTCTCCTCGTCCTCGCGGTACATAAACATCACCACGTCCGCATCCTGTTCAATCCCGCCGGACTCGCGCAAATCCGCCAGCTGCGGTTTCTTGGTGCCGCCGCGGTGCTCGACCGCCCGGGATAATTGGGATAGGGCCAAAACCGGAATTTTTAATTCCCTGGCTAGATTTTTGAGTCCCATGGAAACTTCGGAAATTTCCTGGACCCGATTTTCTAAATTCCGGGAATGGGCCAACTGCAGGTAATCCACCACTAAAAACTCCAAGCCGTGCTCCACCTGCAGCCGCCGGGCTTTGGTGCGCATTTCCATAATCGACATTCCCGGCGTGTCATCAATGTACAGCGGCGCCTCGGCCAACTCGCCCATCGCGTCGGAAAGAGCGCTAAAATCTTTTTCCGAAAGCTTACCGGTTTTTAATTTCCAGGCATCGATATCCGCCTGGGCGACCAGCAGGCGGTCCACTAATTCCTCCTGGCTCATTTCCAGCGAGAAAAAGCCGACCGGCACCTTGTGCTGAACGGCCGCATTTTGGGCAATGTTTAAGGCCAAGCTGGTCTTACCCACACCGGGGCGGGCGGCCAGAATCAATAAGTTGCTCCGCTGCATTCCGGCCAAAACGTTATTCAGATCATTGAATCCGGTCGGCACGCCGCGCAAACCGCCGGCCTGTTTATGCAGTTCGTCCAGCCGGTCAAACGACTGGGCCAAGGCGTCTTTAATCGGAATAAACTGGCGCTGCAGGTGCTGCTGGCTCAAACCAAAAACCAGTTTTTCCGCCCGGTCTAAAATTTCCGCCACTTCTTTATCTTCGGCAAAAGCGTCCTCCACTAATCTCGAGGCGGCCGAAATTAACTCTCTTTTGGTGGATAAATTCTTAATAATCTTGGCATAATTAAAAGCGTGGGCGCTCGTCGGCACCCGGTTAACCAGCTCGGTCAAATAACTCATGCCGCCGACTTTTTTGATCGCTTTCTGCTCTTTTAGTTTTTCGGCCACTGTCACCACGTCCACCGGATCGCGTTCTTCATAAAGAGTCAGAATGGCCTCGTAAATCAGCTGGTGCTTGTTATCGTAAAAATGGCCCGGCCGCAATACCGGCATCACCTCCAACAGCGCGTCTTTATCAATCAATAAAGAACCGAGTACCGATTCTTCTGCCTGGAGACTGTGCGGCGGCACTTTCATTTACGGCCCTAAAATTATCAGTTCGGTTTCTTCCGGAAGCCCCAGCTTATTCAGGTTCAGTTTTTTCTCCCGCCTCGCTTCCAAACCGCTGGCTTTAACTAAAGCGTCCGCCGCCGGTCCGTCGACCGGAATCACCACGCCGGGTTGAATATTTTTCGCCGCTTCCCAGGAATTTGTCAGGAGCACATCGACTGCTTCTTTTTCCGTCAGATACCCGAGCAAAATTTCTTCGGCTTCGATCAAATAAGCGCCGCCCTTAAAACCGGTCACGGCAAAACCTTTAACTTCGTATTCCCCCGGGCCGGAAATGACAATCCCGTCCACTTCAATTCTCCCCTGCAGATTAATCGTCAGCACCCCTGTTTTGGTCTTTAAACTAAAACCGGAATCTTTCTGAAAAATTATTTCCATCGTGGTTTTCATGGTAACACAAACCGTTTACCTTGACAATCCAAGGAAATCTCTGTTATAGTGCTCAATTGCCGTATGAAAAAAGAAGTTTTAATCGCGATTGTCTCGGGTTTAATTTTAGGCTTGGTCATCACCATCGGCATCTTCACCGCTAACCGGTCAATTAATCAGCAGCGAGCCAAAAAACAAATCCGGAGCGCGCCCACGCCCAGCCTTATCCCGTCAACCGCCAATAAATCAATCAACCTAACTTCCCACGAAAACTTTGATCTGGTGGAGGACAGTACCATTAACTTATCCGGGGTGGCTTGGCCCGGAGCGGTGGTCGCCTTAATTTCCGAAGCGGACAACCAAATTATTGCCGCCGATGAAGAAGGTATCTTTATTTTTAAAACTAAGCTGATCAAAGGCTTCAACGAGATTACTCTGGTGGCAGCCGATGAAACCGGCAGTTTGCAAACCCAAAATCTGGTCATCACTTACTCAACCAGCAGGATCGAAGCGGAAATCAGCCAATTTAATTTAGTCACTCCCGCCTATGCCGAAGAGGCCTCTCCCGCGGCCGAAACCGTTACCGAAAAAATTAAAGAACGCCTGCAGGATACGGCTTCCGAAGGTTTAGTTACGATTAAAGAACAACTGACGAATAAGGCGACCGCGCCCAGGAAGAAAGCCTTTATCGGTAAAATTGCCAGTCTCGATGAAGCCGGCCTGACTTTGATTTATAAAGAGCAAAACTATAACGTGAATCTTAAGCCGGAAACGCTTTATGTCAAAGGCGCCAACACGGCCATGGATTTCGAGGATCTGAAAGTTAACGATTTTGTCATTGCCATGGGCTGGTTCCACAACAACTCCCAGGAATTTACCGCGGCGCGCTTAAGCCGGATCAGCCAACCGGAAGCGCCGGCCAACCGCCGGCTGGTGTCCGGCCGGATCAGTGAAATCGACGGCCAAAAAATCAGCTTAAACGGCAAATCTTTAACTTTGACCAAAAAAACCGATCTGACTGTCAACGGCGTGGACGAGGCCAACAGTGAAGATTTAGCCCTTGGAGATAACCTGTTCGCCATTGTCACCCTAGACAGCAACGGCGACATCGACACCGTCAACAGTGTTTATGTTTTGCCAGGAAAAAATAATCCGGCCGGCCTAACGCCAACTAATATCAATAATGCCACCGGTTCTGCCGAATAAGCCCCAGCATCCGCGGGGCAAGCTTGCTTCAATTGAGCACGGCTGCTCTCTCCTCGACCAAGCTCTGGACTTTATCCGGCCCCGCCTGCTTCCCGGCCAAACCGAGTTACAAATTAAAAAGCAGATAAATAATTGGCTGAAAAAAGCCGGCGCCATGGGCTTCGCTTTTCCCACCATTGTCGCCTTCGGCAGCCACACCGCTAATATCCACCACCGCCCCTCTCACCGGAAACTAACTAAAAATCAAATTATTATGATTGATCTCGGGATAAAAATTAACGGCTGGTGCAGTGACGAAACCAGGATGTTTATTCTAGGCCGACCTAAAACGGTTTGGATAAAAACATATAATCAAGTCCTTGCCGCCCAAAAAAAAGCCATTCAGGCGCTGAAACAAACAACCGTTCCTGCCAAGCAAATAGACTCCATTCCCAGAAAATATTTTCCCATTCCCCACTCCGTCGGCCACGGTTTGGGCAAAATTATTCATGTCCGGCCGAAAATTAATCCAAATTCCCAAGACATGATTAAGCCCGGCGATATTTTTACCCTTGAGCCCGGCCGCTATTTTCCC
>Ga0210057_1002379_pt1 | contig 26998 bp, 25 predicted proteins | sample CryGeyCG2114_010_2_FD_183968 | JGI IMG/M metagenome (GOLD analysis project Ga0210057, IMG submission 183968) | Groundwater microbial communities from aquifer - Crystal Geyser CG10_big_fil_rev_8/21/14_0.10 (SPAdes) (version 2) | ecosystem: Environmental > Aquatic > Deep subsurface > Groundwater ...
AGCGACGTAGAGCGAGAGAAGCGAAAAAGTAGTCTTTTTCGCTTCCGAGCCGAGGAGCTAATATAGGTTAATACCACGTGGCTTGCCACGTAAAATATTCTATTTAGGAATCCCATTACCCTGCGCCAAGGCGTAGGGGCATATATTAATCCACCGGCAAAATTTATTTTATTTTTTCTTCTTTACCAAGATTCGCCGGCGGTTGATTTTTTTGCATGGTGATTTTGCCGTTGACCAAGGCGCCTTTTTCAATGGAAATTAAGCTGGCAATAATGTCGCCTTTGATTTTTGCCGAAGCCGTTATTTCTAAATCGGCATCAATGTTCATGTTGCCTAAAATTTCTCCGGCCACAAAGGCGCTTTTGGCCACAATTTCCGCTTGAATTTTGGCACTAGACATAACTTTGAGATTGTTTTTGGTTTTCAAGTTGCCAATTACAATGCCCTCAACAATTACGTCGCCCTCGCCAATAAAATCCCCTTCCACTTTAACTGAAGGGCCAATTATAGTTTCAATCGTGCCTGAATTTTTGGTTGACTCGCCTTTAAACATAAGTTTATTCAAATTATTAGTGAATATTACCATTACAGTTTTATCAAGTATCAGCCAAAAACGTAGTTTTGAGAGACCGGTTGGCTGAATAATGCATCCTGCTTTAGTTGACTGGCGCGTGATGAATTTTAGATTAAAGACCAATAATTGTCAAAGTTTTTACAATAGTCTGATTTTGTATTATATTAATGATACAATTCATTCTTCTTCTTACTGTATCCCAGTCGGCAGTTGAGACAGGGCAATCTTTAAGTTAATAATTATTAAATTTATCTATGAATGGTCATTTTTTAAAAAAGGATCTACTTAAGGCATTATTGTTAACAGTCTTTTTTGTCATTATTCTTGCTGTCTTGCTTTATTTAGATAAAACCAGCGACATTTTTGTTCAGTTGAGTCAGAAGATATTATAGATTTTACGATACTTATCTTCCGCTAACATTAGGAATATTTATAAATTATTATATTTTTTTATACTTATTTGTTCCACGTGGAACACATTATTTTACCGCTCTATCACTTGATTTTTAGTTGATAATTATTGGGTTTTGACTTACAATATATGATCTTTTCTCTGGCTGACCTGCCTAATGCCCCTGTAGTTCAATGGATACCCGTCTGTCTTGCCTGGAGTCCTCATAGTTCAAGGACCCGCCTTAGGCGACCGCGCCCAACTGTCTGACGAAGTCAGGCGGGCGGGAGCCATTGGCGGGCAGGTAGAATAAGGGACTCCTAAGCCCTGGATTGAAGTTTACCCCGCACCAATATTCCCCTTGTAGTTCAATGGATAGAATAAGGGACTCCTAAGCCCTGGATTCAGGTTCAATTCCTGACAAGGGGACCAATGGTGCGGGGTAAAATTCCTCCCGAGGACACCAGAAAGACATGTGGGCGTGGCCCGCCCGCCTATGTTTGTTGGGGATATGGTATAGTGGTATTACGCGGCATTCGCATTGCCGAAACCCGGGTTCAATTCCCGGTATCTCCACCAGGCATAGGCAAGTAAGCGGGGCGTTGCATTCGCATTGCGAGGGTTATTGGTTTGAATCCGGTCAGATCCGCCATTTAATCAGTCCCGCTTAATGGAATTTCTTGACAGTTCCACCATCTTTGTGCCATTTTGTAAAATAACCCAATTGAAAGTATAGACTATTCTATAACTAAACAGTAAATGTACTAAATATTATCTTTCAAAAGAATGGAAAAAGTAATCATAGTAGGCTCTGGACCGGCTGGCTTAACAGCGGCTATTTATTTAGCTAGAGCTAATTTACACCCGTTGGTCATAAGCGGACCAGAACCAGGCGGTCAATTAATTTATACCACTGAAGTTGAGAATTTTCCGGGATTTGACCAAGGCGTGTTAGGCCCGGAACTAATGATAAAAATGCGTCAACAAGCAGAGAAATTTGGAGCAAAATTTGTCGGATCAGAGGTGATAAGCGCTGAATTTAGCCAAAAACCTTACAAAATAGTCACTGAATCGGAGAGTTTTACAGCGCCTTGCATTATCATTGCTTCCGGGGCCAAACCAAGAACATTGCAATTAAAGAACGAAAACCTATATTTATCAAAGGGGGTCCACACCTGTGCCACCTGCGACGGCGCTTTTTATAAAGGAAAAAAGATTGTGGTGGTGGGTGGCGGAGATAGTGCTATGACCGAGTCAATTTTTTTAACAAAATTCGCAGAAAAAGTGTTTATAGTACATCGCGGACAGGAGCTCAACGCTTCGGAAATTATGCAAAACAGAGTAACAAAAAATCCCAAAATTGAAGTCATGTACAATACGGAAGTTAAAGAGTATTTGGGTGATGGCAAGATTGAGGCCGTCCAATTGATGAACAATAAAAATGATCAGTCCTGGGAACTAAAAATTGATGCCATCTTTTTAGCTATTGGTCAAATACCCAATTCTAGACCTTTTATAAATCAGCTAACATTAGATAAGATTGGGTACATTGAGGCCACTAATAATATTTTTACTAAAAAAGAGGGTGTTTTTGTAGCCGGTGATGTGGCCGATTGGAAATATAAGCAAGCAATAACTGCAGCCGGCTTTGGCTGCATGGCGGCCCTGGAAGCTGAAAAATATTTGTCATCTTTAGAATAGATTTTGCATCAAAGATTTGAAGATTGTCTGTTTTTTGTTCCACGTGGAACAAAAAAGAACAAAATAACAAAATAAATTCAATTTTTTGCTAATGTTAGGATATATTTGGTGTCGTAAAATGTGATTTCATCTATCAATAACACTATTTTCGTCAAGATTACCGATTATTATTGTAAATCACAACATTATTTTACTTTTTGCTTAAGTTAAGTTATAATTATTTTGCTTATCATTATTAATCAACAGAATCTTTATGGAATTAACTGATCAGAATTTTGACCAAGAAGTTTTAAAAAGCCAATCGCCGGTGTTGGTTGATTTTTTTGCCGAGTGGTGCGGGCCATGCAAGGTCCAAGCGCCCATTGTGGAGGAATTAGAAAAAGAATATCAGGGCAAGGCAAAAGTTTTTCAAATTGACGTTGATTCTAACCCACAAACAGCCGGTCAGTATCAAATTATGAGTATCCCTACTTTGGCTATATTTAATAACGGACAAATGACAGAAAAATTAACCGGTTTGCAAAAGAAAACGGTTCTTAAGGAAAAGTTGGACAAACTGTTTTAAAATTTCAGAAAAATTATTGAGACAAGGGTTGTAATTTCTTGCAGCCCTGTTTATAAATTCGTTATTATGTTTAATAATGTCGCGGATCAAGTAAAAGAAGCAGCCGGCTTTTTAAAACTTTCACTGCCGGCGCTGAAAGTTTTAATTACCCCGCAAAGAATTCTAAAGAGTGATGTGGTGATAAAAAGAGATAACGGCCAGAGCGAAAGCTTTACCGGTTTTAGGATTCAATTCAATGACGCGCGCGGCCCCTTCAAAGGCGGCATCAGATTTCATCCGCAAGCCAGTTTAGACGAGATGAAAGCGCTGGCGCTCCTGATGGTGATTAAGTGCGCCGTGGTGGATATTCCCATGGGCGGCGCTAAAGGGGGCGTTACCGTTGATCCCAAAAAACTTTCCTCGGCCGAGCTGGAGCGTCTTTCCCAAGCTTGGGTTAAAGCCTTTTATAAATATCTCGGCCCCGACCAAGATGTGCCGGCGCCCGATGTATATACCAACGAACAGGTTATGGCCTGGATGCTGGATGAGTTTGAAAGAATCGCCAAAAAGAAATCGCCCGCTTTTATCACCGGCAAACCAATGGCGCGGGGCGGTTCAGCGGGCCGGGACACTGCCACGGCCCAGGGCGCGTTTTATGTTTTAAATGAGTCGTTAAAGAAAATTAAATTAGGCAAAAAAAAATTAAGCGCGGTTATTCAGGGTTTTGGCAATGCCGGATTTCATATCGGTCAGCTGTTGCATCAAGCCGGATTCAGAATAATCGCCACTGCCGATTCTCAAGGCGGCATTTACGACATCCGTAACGGCGGCATGAATCCCGAATTATTGATGGAAACAAAAAAGAGCCGCGGCTTATACTCCGGCTGTTATTGCCAGGCCTCTGTCTGCGACTGCGGGAATTATAAAAAAATGAATAACAAAGAATTACTGGAAACGCCCTGCGACATTTTGGTGCTGGCGGCTTTGGAAAATCAAATTACCGTTGCTAACGCCAAAAAGATAAACGCCAAGGTGGTTTTGGAAATTGCCAATGGCGCCATCACTAAAGAAGCCGATCAGCAGCTTACCAAAAGAAAAATCTTGGTTCTGCCAGATGTTTTGGCCAATGCCGGCGGCGTTACCGTCTCCTATTTTGAATGGCTGCAGAACAAACAAAAGCAAACCTGGTCCAAAGAAAAAGTTTTACGCCAGTTAAAAGACAAAATGACCGTTGCTTTCCGCCATGTTTGGCAGGTAAGTCAAGGTTATCAGGTCAGTTTAAGAACCGGCGCTTATATTTTAGCCATTGGGCGGATAGTTGATGCTATGAAACAAAAAGGCCGGATTTAGATTGGAGAGAAGCCACGAACTTAAGTTGAGGGGCGGGGCAAGGTGCCCCGCCTTCAGGGATTGTCGGTCTTCCTTTGCCTGAAGCCCAAGCACCCTGCTTGGGCGATATCCGCAATCTAGACTTGCTGGCAACAGCCGGAGGATTAGAGCAAGGCGCCCCACTGATTAAATTATTAAGGGATTTTTTCGCTTCCGAGCCGAGGAGCTAATATAGGTTAATACCACGTGGCTTGCCACGTAGAATATTCTATTTAGGAATCCCATTACCCTGCGCCTTGGCGCAGGGGCGTATATTATAATTAAGCCATGCACTACCCTAATTTCAGCTGGGAAAAAAGATTATTGAGCCAGGGCTATCAAAATATCGTTGGCATTGACGAAGTCGGCCGGGGCGCTTGGGCTGGGCCCTTGGTGGCGGTAGCGGCGATGATCGTCACTAAAAAGACACCTTATTCAATTGCTAAATTAAAAGTCAAAGATTCAAAACTCCTTTCGGAAAAAAACCGGGAAAGAATTTTCGTTGAACTTTCACAGCAGGTTGTTTGGTCGGCCGGTGTGGTCAGCCATCTGGAAATTGATAAGCTGGGTATGACGCGCGCCAACGTTTTAGTCATTAAAAGAGCAATCAAGAAGCTGGCGGTCAAACCCGACTACCTGCTTTTGGATAAAGTCAGCGGCTTTAGTCATCCAAAGCCCTTTGCTTCAATCATCAAAGGAGACAGAAAAATTTTAACCATTGCCGTGGCTTCAATTCTGGCCAAGGTGACGCGCGATAGGATAATGCGCCGGTATCATCATCAGTTTCCTGATTACTATTTTCATCGGCACAAGGGTTATGGCACCAAGCTGCATCAAAAATGTCTGGCCGAACACGGCGTTTGCCGGATTCACCGCCAGAGCTTCCAGCCAATTTCAAATTTACCGAATCTTTGTTATAATTGATTCATATGGCCAGTAAAAAATATTCCGGCGGCAACGAGCTTTTGAATCCCGAGTATATCCTGAAAGATGTTTTGCAAATAGCTTACGAAGCCAAAGTGGCCGATTTAGGCTGCGGCTCCATGGGCTACTTTGATTTAGAGGCGGCCAAGTTGGTGGGCAACAAAGGGCAGGTTTATGCCTGCGATGTTTTAAAAGATGTTCTTTCCAGCGTTACTTCCAAGGCCAGGCAAGAAGGTTTATATAACATTAAAACGGTCTGGACCAATTTGGAAAAAGTTGGCGCCACTAAAATTCCGGCGGCCAGCTTGGATTACGCTCTTTATTGCAACACGTTATTCCAGAGTCAAAAGCATAAAGAAATGTTAAGCGAGGCCTACCGGCTGGTTAAGCCGGGTGGCAAGCTTTTGGTGGTGGAATGGAGCCCGAGCGGCGGGCCGATTGGGCCGCCTAAGTCCATTAGAATAGATCAGCCAACGGTGGAAAAACTGGCGGCCGAAGTTGGTTTTATTAAAGAAAGAAGTTTTGAGCCGGGCCGGTATCACTACGGAATAATTTTTAATAAATAATTATATGGAGAAATTTTTAACGCTGTCGTTCTGGCTTGATGCCCATCCGGTATTTTTTTCTTTGCCCGCTTATTGGACGTTGTTAATCGTTTGTTTAGCCGCCATCGCCTTTGGTCTGGTTTCCACCTATTTAACCATCAAAGTTTATCAGCCAAGATCTTTAGCCAATAGTCTTTGGACCAGATTGGGCAGCTGGGCTTACGGCTTTGGTCTGGTGGGCTTGCTGTTAACCTTTTTAAAGCAGCAACGGACGCCATACTTAGGCATGCGGCTCTGGTTTGCGCTGTGGTTTTTGGGTTTTATCGTTTGGCTGGGTTTTATTTTGAAATATATTTTCATTGAAGTTCCCAAGATAAAAAAAGAACAGCAAAAAAAGAAAGAGCTGGAAAAGTATTTGCCTTAATTTAGTAATTGGTAATCAGTAATTGGTAATTGGGGTGGAATAAAAAAATACCAAGTATACGGTGTCGGCAGGGTCAATTCAAAAGATTGATTTTTTTATTACAAAAGAAAAGGAGCGAAGTTTTGTTTCGCTCCTAGGGTTTGGGGTCAAGCAAGTGTTGCTTGACCAATGAGGTCAATGAGAGCGATTGCTGAAAATTTTTTGGACCTTCTGCCAGAGCCAGGAGAGTGGTTTTGCATTTTCTGCGAAAATCAACACTCCAGTGAAAAACGTAATTAACAGAGTAATGTTGATTTTATCAAGGTCAGAAAATTTCGACGGTCCAAAATTAAGTAATTCCGGCGTTCTTGCACAATTTAGAATCATACTCCCCGCCATCATTAATACCCCTGCCCAAGAATCAAACTTTGATTTTCTTCTGGGTAGCACTTTCTCCAATATAATCCATATAATAAAAGCGAGAATAGAGGAGACGGCTAAAATGGTGACCAACCAAAATAAATCTGATTTCATACTTTCTCCTAAAGTTATTGTTATTGTACCATCAAACCTCAAATTCCAATGGTTTAGAAGTTAAGGTTTGGGGTCAAGCAAGTGTTGCTTGACCCAGAGATTTCTTAAGGTTCCCTGACCCTTAAGAAAAAAATCAATCGATCATCGGCCGTCCCACCAAAGTTAATGTAATTATAGTTTGGCACCACCGCCATCATAAACGACTGGCTGGCAGGGTTAGCCGGACTTAACATCCGGTAGAAGTCCCAACTTACCATCCCGAATTTATTTTCCAGCTTATAGCTGAAGAAAGGATAGCAGGGCAGTAAGTATTCACCTGGTTTGTACCTACTATCCAGGTCGAAATTTTGACACCAGAGCACCTGCTCGGATAATCCGGCAAGATTTATGTTGATTTCCTCCGATGTCGTGCCTAAGTTTGGCACCACCTTCAGTATTGACTCAAGCGTTGAGTCGGCCCGTGTTGGGTCTTCCTGAATGAAGCGAATGCTGTCCACTGAATTAATATTCAGGGCAGGTATTAGGGCGGACATACCCTGTCTTGCCTTGGCTTGGTCTGGACCTGTTTTATCTGATTTGGTAAGGATAAAGTTACCTACTACTGCTATAATGGCCGCAATAATCAAAGCAGCAGTGGACGCTTTCAACCATTTTATTAGATTGGTTGATTTCATGATAACCTCCTTAAGGGTTTTTGTTTTTCAGTTTTTATTGTACAATCAAACCTCAAATTCCAAATGTTTAGAAGCTAAGGTTTGGGGTCAAGTTTATGACTTGACCCTGATATTTTGATGAAGAGCAGAGTGCGCGTGCGGACACACCCTGCGAGAAATCATACCGGCCGGTAAAGACTGGAGTCCTTATAGGGCCCTCCAGACTTTACTATCTTCAGTAGCTCCGATTCTTCGGAGCTACTTCCGATTATCCGACGGAATTGCTCTGCCGCCCTTCTCTTGAGCAGCTTTGTACGGCCAAGGGCCTCGTTGCCGACCCACCCCTGGACATCATTTGCTTTCCCTGCACTTTCCGAGCAGTCCCCCCATATTTTTGAGCAGTCCCCCGAAACCCGGGAGACATCTCCCCAGATATTAGAACAAAGTCCAGATAATCCTGAGCAATTGCCCGACATCCCTGAGCAATTCCCCCTCAAATCGGAACAGTCCCCCTCCATTATTGGATTCGGTCCAACCATCTTGGACCCACTTTGTTTGAAATAATATAATTCATCAGAATTCATGATTCCTCCTCGCCCACCATTTTTTGCGGCGGGCCGTTTTTGTTTTTCAGTTTTTATTGTACAATCAAACCTCAAATTCCAATGGTTTGGAAGCTAAGGTTTGGGGGCGAATAAATTGTCACAAGGACACCATCGCCCCTAAATTCAGTAGTATTTATTACCACTATTCTACTTGGGAGTAATTTCTTAAGGACTGGGTAGAGCGAAAATATGATTTAAACTCTAGTTCCTTAGAGAAAGGTAATAGTGATCGTTAGTTTAGGATAATCTCCTAAACATTGATCTCACTCTCTCCTCAAGCAGAATGCCGGCAATAAATCCCTCCCGCCTAGTGGTCGGGATAAAAAAATAGTTAATATTAACAAAATTTACATCTTTCTGGGGTTATAAAGAGATAAATTTAGCTAACATTAGCCAAAGTTACTCTCTCCTCATGATTAAGTTTTTAATGTAATATACAATAATATCATATAATTAAAGTTCTGTCAATGGTATAGAAATGATATTTGTTGAATAATACCTAATGTTAGCTAAAAAACAATGATAAAAGCACAAAAAATCGCTCAAATTGGAGAAGACATGGCTGGAAAATATCTGATCCGTCACCGTTATCTTATTATCGCTACTAATGTAAAATTTCGGGAAGGAGAAATAGACATCATCGCCAAAAAGGCAAACCGGTTGATATTTGTGGAAGTGAAAACCAGAACCAACTGGAATTTTGGCTACCCGGAAGCGGCCATGGACAGTTTTAAAAAGCAAAAATTCCAGCAAGCCATTGATAAATATATTTTTCAAAACAATTACCAGGGAGAGTGGCAGGCCGATTTGATTGCCATTGACTTGAAAGGCAACCAGGCGAAACTTAGGCACTATCAGTCAATAGAGTTATAATTTGCCACGCCACTTGTTTGAATTTTGAATCCCCCCAATCCGAAGTTCCGAGATAAATGTTTTGAAAAAGCGAAAGATAGAAATAATTATCAAGAAGTTTTTCACAGCTTCTGCCCAGCTTGTGCTCTTGATTATTTTAACAATTTACCGTTAAGTATATCTGCTTTACCTGTTAATCTTAACTGTTATTTAATTAATCAGATAATTTTTCTATGAATAAATTCAATAGGATTTTTCTGCCGGTAACCGGTTTTTTAATCCTGACTTTCTTAGTTATTCCTCTGCCCTTTGATAAGGCCAAGGCAGCCGAAGGCGAATGTCATTTAAAGCACTGTTTGGTGCCGGCGCCAACAATTTTAGGGCCAAAGCAGGGAGAGGTGGTTGCGACTTTGCGTCCGGGCATTAAGGGTTTAACTTGGAAAACAACGGTGGTCAAAGTTTTTATTGACGGCGTGGAAATCACCAACATCAAACAGATTAAACATGCCGACTACTACGGCAGTTTTTATGCTGTGCCGGACTTTGATTTGGCGCCGGGCCAGCACTATGCCTATACCATTGCTCATAGCGAAAATCCCGGCTGGTATGATCAGAGTAAAGAATCAACCTATATTTATTTTACGGTCAAGGCGCCGGTTGTGCTTAAGGCCGAATCTGGGCCGGTAGCCGGTCCGGCAGTGGCCGAGCCAAACAAAACTCCAGGGGCGGCCAACACCGTTGAAGTTTCTAAGCCAGAGGCGGCCGCCGGCTCAATAGACATTGACCGTTCCGAGGGCCAGCCAGCGGACGTGGCCGTTGGCCAGGGAGCAATTGATGGCGGCGTTTTTGTTGAAGAGGGGGCGCCAGCTCAGCCCACGCCTTCAGCCGTAGCTAGCCAGAATAATTTAGAGCTGCAAGGCGCGGCCGGCCTTTCAGACTTGGGAGAAATTTTAGATGATGAATTTGCCCAAAAGACAACTGATCCGGCCAAAAGAAACCGAATTATTGGTTTATCAATTTTGGCCTTAATTATTATTTTTGCCATTATTTTACTGGCGACTGACGAACGGAGATTTAGACGAGAGGTCAATAGGCACGAGGATGGCGATCTGCCGCCGGCGCCGCAGCCGCCAGCAGACAGAACCTGGTCTAAAGAACCGCTGGCGCCAGCAGACAAATCGGCTCCGGCCGGAGAACAGGTTATTCCGCCGCCCATTGAACCGACGGAGCTTTACAATACCGGACAAGCGCCCAAGGACTATTTTGCCTCTCCCCCGGCTTCGCCGCATTCGCCCTACCCCGACCGCAGCCCCAAGGGCGACCGGCTTTTTGACCCCGAACAAAAGCTATAATTTGACTTATTTTACCAGTTCGGATATTCTAATAATAGGCTAGTGTTAATACACTAGCCTTTTTTTAAGAAAGTTAACCATAAAATTTATGTCCGAGATTCAAGATGCCATTCAATTAATCTGCGAGGAAAAAAACATTTCCGTGGAATCCGTTTTAGAAACTATAGAAGCGGCCTTGGCGGCCGCATACCGCAAGGAATTCGGCAATAAAAAACAGAATATCAAGGTTAAATTTGATTTAGCCACCAGCCAGATGGAAATTTTTGACGTTAAAACGGTGGTGGAGGATTTGGATTTGGAAGAACTGGAAAAACAGCGCCAGGAACTAGAAGCCAAAAAAGAGGCCGGCGAAGCGGTAGACGAAGACAGCATCAAAAGGTTTAACCCCAAAACCGAAGTTATGCTTGCTGAAGCCAAAGAACAGCAGCCCGAGACCGAACTGGGGCAGGAAATTATTACCCCCTTGGAAGTGCCCGGCGAATTTGGCCGCATGGCGGCTCAAACGGCCAAGCAGGTGATTATCCAGAGATTGCGCGAGGCCGAACGGGAAACTATTTTTAATGAGTTTAAGGAAAAAGAGGGTCAAGTTTTCAATGCCATAATTCAAAGGCGAGAAGGCCGGAATGTTTATTGCGATATTAACAAGGCCCTGGCCGTGTTGCTGCCGGAAGAGCAAATGCCCAACGAAAGGTACTCTACCGGCCAAAGATTAAAAGTGATTTTGGTTTCGGTGGCGCAATCTTCCAGGGGGCCGGAAATAATCGTTTCCCGCAGCCATCCTGATTTAGTAAAAGAGCTGTTTAAAATGGAAGTGCCGGAAATTGACGCCGGCACGGTTGAGATAAAATCGGTGGCCAGAGAAGCCGGCGCCAGGTCCAAAGTGGCGGTGATGTCGCATGAAGAAAATATTGACCCGGTCGGTTCTTGTGTCGGCCAGCGCGGCACCAGAGTCCAGACCGTCATCAACGAACTTAGCGGCGAAAAAATTGATATTATAGAATGGTCGGACAATTTAGAGACCTTTATCGCCAACAGCTTGTCTCCGGCGAAAGTTACTGAAATTAAAGTTAATCAGGAAGAAAGAACGGCTAAGGTTAAAGTGCGGGACGATCAGATGTCGCTCGCAATTGGCAAAAACGGCCAGAACGTTCGGCTGGCGGCCAAATTGACGGGCTGCAAGATTGATATTGCCGGCGCGGAAAAAGTTTTAGATCCAGCTATTTTGGCCGAAGCGGATCTGGCCGCAGCCACGCCAATGCCAGTAGGCAGCGAATCAGCCGCGGAATCTAAAGAAACGAGCGAGAAGGAAACGGGCGAGGAAAAATCTTAAAAATTTACTTATCGCGCGGCGTCGTCGGATCAATTTTTGAAGCTACGCTTCATCATCAAAAGATTTGACTAATAAATTATTAACATCAATATGACTAGTGCAATCATCTTCTGTCTGCTGGCGGCGGCCATGGCCATTGGCTATGGCGGGTTTTTGATTCGCCGGGTTTTAAAAAAGTCCAGCGGCTCTGCCTCTATGCAGGAAATTGCCAAGGCCATTCAACAAGGCGCCAAGGCTTACTTAAACCGGCAGTACCGCACTATTGCCGTCATCGCCGTTTTCTTATTCATAGTTCTCTGGCTGTTTTTAGACATAACCACGGCCTTAGGCTTTTTAGTGGGAGCGGTTTTTTCCGCTCTGGCCGGCTATATTGGCATGAACGTTTCTGTCAGGGCAAACGTCAGGACAACCGAAGCGGCCAAACAGGGTTTGGCGCCGGCTTTGCAAGTGGCGGTGAGCGGCGGCGCCGTAACCGGATTTATGGTGGTCGGCCTGGGTCTATTGGGCGTGGCCGGATTTTACGCTCTGGGCGGCGGAATCCAAGCGCTGATCGGGTTATGTTTTGGCGCCTGTTTGATTTCCGTTTTTGCCCGCCTGGGCGGCGGAATTTTTACCAAAGCGGCTGATGTCGGCGCTGATTTGGTGGGCAAAATAGAGGCCGGCATTCCGGAAGACGACCCGCGCAATCCGGCGGTGATCGCCGATAACGTTGGCGACAATGTTGGCGATTGTGCCGGCATGGCCGCCGATTTGTTTGAAACTTATGCCGTAACGGCCGTGGCCGCGATGCTCTTAGGCTCCCTGATATTTGGCGATTACCCTAATGTTATCTGGTATCCCTTGGTGATCGGCGGCATCGCCATTATCACCTCTATCATCGGCACCTGGTTTATTAAACTGGGCCAGAAAAACATTTCTGCCAAGCCTACGGTTAGCGGGTCAGGCATTATGGGCGCCTTGTATAAAGGATTGGCCGTGGCCAGCGTTTTGGCCGCCATCCTTTTTTATCCGGCCACTAAATTAATGATGTCGGAAGTGAGGCAGTATTCGGTGATGGAGTTATATTTAACCTCCTTGATTGGTTTAGTGGTTACGGCTTTGATTGTAATCGTGACGGAATATTTTACTTCCACCAAATATGCTCCGGTCAAGAGTATTGCTCAAGCTTCGGAGACGGGCCATGGCACTAACGTTATTGCCGGTTTGGCCGTTTCCTTGACTGCCACCGGCTTGCCTATTTTAATCATTGTGGCCGCTATCTTAACCAGTTACTCTTTAGCCGGTCTTTACGGCATTGCCATTGCGGCCATGAGCATGCTTTCGCTGGCCGGCATTATTGTGACCATCGATGCCTATGGACCGATTACCGATAACGCCGGCGGCATTGCCGAAATGGCCGGGTTGGACGAATCAGTCAGAAAAGTGACCGACCCTTTGGACGCGGTGGGCAACACCACCAAAGCGGTGACTAAGGGCTATGCTATTGCTTCGGCCGGGCTGGCGGCCCTGGTTTTATTCTCCTCTTATGTGCAGGAATTTGCCGATCGCGGTCAACATTTGAGTTTTTCTTTAGATGATCCGCTGGTGCTGGCCGGTTTGTTTATTGGCGGCGCTTTGCCTTACATTTTTGGCGCCCGCGCTCTGCAGGCCGTTGGCAAAGCCGCCAGTAGCGTGGTTAACGAAGTGCGCCGGCAGTTTAAAGAGATCCCGGGGATTATGGAAAGAACGGCCAAGCCCGATTATTCCAAGGCCGTTGATCTGGTTACCCGGTCCGCTTTAAAACAAATGGTGGTGCCGGCCTTGATTCCGGTGGCAGTGCCTATTTTAGTTGGTTTAATTTTAGGTCCGGTGGCTTTAGGCGGAGTTTTAGTGGGCAGCATCGTCACCGGAATTTTTATGGCCATTTCTATGACTTCGGGCGGCGGCGCCTGGGACAACGCCAAAAAATATATTGAAGCGGGCAATCACGGCGGCAAGGGTTCGGCCGCTCACAAAGCCGCCGTTACCGGTGATACGGTGGGCGACCCCTATAAAGACACGGCCGGTCCGGCCATCAACCCGATGATTAAGATTTTGAACGTGGTGGCGCTGCTTTTGGTGGCGCTGCTGATCTAGCTTTATGCAACTGCAAAAAAAAGATTTGCCCGAATCGCAGATAGAATTAAGCATAGAAGTTTCGGCGGACGAGGCCAAGACGTTTTTAATTAAAGCGGCCAGCCGTTTGGCTGAAAGAACCAAGTTTGAGGGTTTTCGGCCGGGCAAAGCGCCCTATGATATTGTTAAACAGCGCTTAGGTGAAATGAGTATTTATCAGGAAGCGCTGGATAATATTATCAGCCATTTTTTTTGGCAGGCCGTCACTCAAGAACAGCTTAATACCGTCAGCCAGCCCAAAATTGATTTAGAAAAATTTGCCCCGGGTAACCCGATAATTTTCAAGGCCACCGTGGCGTTACTGCCCCAAGTGACCGTCGGCTCTTGGCAAAAAATCAAAGTGGCCAAACAAGAGATTAAGATTCAAAATCCGGAGGTGGACCAAGTCATTGAAGATTTACGGAAGCATCAGGTCAAGGAAACTTTAGTCAGCCGGCCGGCGCAAAACGGCGACAGAGTGGAGATAGATTTTACCGTGGCGTTGGACAAAGTGGTGATAGAAGACGGCACCGGCAAAAAATATCCCCTGGTCATTGGCGACAAAATGATGATTCCGGGCTTTGAAGAGCCAATCATCGGCATGAACCAGGATGAAGAAAAAACTTTTCAGCTCCAGTTTCCGGAAAAATATCAGAATTCCATGATTGCAGGCAAGCGGTGCGATTTTAAAGTAAAATTGTTAAGCGTTTATCAGCGCGAACTGCCGCCCGTTACCGACGAGTGGGCCAAGGGCATGGGCACGGAGAATGTTCAAGACCTAAAATCTAAAATCAAAAAGAATCTGGAAGACGAACAGAAGTTCCACGAGGAACAGCGCTGGGAAGCGGCCCTGCTTAAAGAAATCGTGGCGCAGTCACAGTTTTCCGAAATTCCCGAAGTCTTGGTGGACAACGAAGCCCATCGCATGATCCACGAATTTGAAGACAGCATTGCCGCTCAAGGCATTCAATTTGAGGATTATCTTAAAAACATCAAAAAAGAAAAAAAGGATTTGTCAGCAGAATTTAGGCCCAAGGCCATGGAGCGGGTTAAGACTTCATTGATTATCAGGGCAATCGCCGATGCGGAAAAAGTGGTGGTCACGGAGCCGGAACTCAAGCAGGAAACAGAAAAAATTTTAGCGCAGGTCCAGGACAATCAAGAAGCGACAGACAACATTAGGTCCGAAGGCTATCAGCATTATTTGCAGACGGTCGTCAGAAACAGGAAAGTCATTGAGCTGTTGAAGAAAGCAATTGGCCAGGATTGATGACTGCGCGCTAAAAAGAAATCCTGCCCACTGAATCGGCGAAGTAAGTCCTTGATAATTTTTCTTAGTGATTTCTCAAGGGAGCATAATACTCCTTTTTTTGGTATAATAATCGTGTAACCTGTATCGTGCGTCGTGTACCCTTTAATTAGATTTGATATACGATACACGACACACGATTTATGCTATTCGGCGCTCATGTTTCTATGGCCGGCGGCTTGGATAAAGCCCCGCTCAATGCCCAAGTAATTGGTTGCGAATGCTTCCAGATGTTTTCGCGTTCCCCCAGGGGCGGACAGCCGCCCCGACTTGCCCAGGCCGTCATTAAAAGTTTTCAGTCGGCCATGAAGCAAAATCAGCAGGCCGAAGCTTACATCCACGCGCCCTATTACATTAATTTGGCTTCCGCCAACAATCGTATCCGCTTCGGGTCAATCAAGGTCATCAGGGAAGAATTGGACCGAGCCACGTCTTTGGGCGTTAAATACGTGATGACGCATTTGGGCAGCGCCAATGATTTGCCCAGAGATCAGGCCATTAACCAGGTCATCCTCGGCATCAAAAAAGTTCTTGACGGCTATCAGGGTTCGGCTTGGTTTTTGATTGAAAACTCCGCCGGTTCCGGCAACATCATCGGCAACCGGTTTGAAGAAATCGCTCAAATCATCAAAGGGCTGCCAAGAGCGCTGCAAAATAAAACGGCCGTCTGTTTAGACACTTGCCATGCTTTTGCTTCTGGCTATGACTTAAGAAGTAAACAATTGGTCAATCAAACAATCAAAGAATTTGCTCAAGTGATTGGCTTGCCAAAATTAAAGTTGATTCACGCCAACGATTCTAAAACCGACCTGGGCTCCAAGGTGGACCGGCATGAGCATATTGGCTTGGGTAAAATCGGGCTGGAGGGCTTTAAGGCGTTAATCCATCACCCCAAGCTTCAAAAAATAAATATGATTTTGGAAACCCCGGTTGATGACCAAGGCGACCAGCCCGGCGATTTAAAAGTTTTAAAGAAACTAAGAGGCAAATAGTTTTCTAAGTCATTCTGAGCATAGCGAAGGATCCCTTTAACAAAGAACGTTCGTTCAACATCAAGATCCCTCGGCTTCGCTCGGGATGACAAGGCAAGACTATTTGCCAAACGATTATGACCATCGGCGTTTATCTGATCATCATTTTAGCTCTGGGCTATGTTTCCGTTCACCTTCGGGAACGTTACCTGGCGGTTAAATGGATGAAGCCCCTGACTTATTTGGGCATACTTTTTCATGAATTCTGCCATGCCATCGCCTGCTTGGCCACCGGCGGCAAAGTGGTTAAAATGAACGTCAGCTCCACCCAGGGCAGCGTCCAGCACTACCAGCCCAAAATCCCCATTTTAGGTCCGGTCTTGGTTTCTTTGGCGCCGCTGCTGGGCGGCCTGGCTCTGGTCGGCCTTTTAAACAGGGTGCTTTTGGCCAATGCTTTGGAGATCCAGTCTGTTAATATTTGGCAGAATCTGGCGGCAATTTTTTCCAGTTTGAATTTTTTAAGCTGGCCAACCTGGGTGTTAATAGTTTTCTTTTTGAACATTGGGGTGATCATCGGCCCTTCGGTGCAGGATTTAAAAAATATTTGGGCGCCGGTGGCGGCTTCGTTCTTTTTGACCGGCCAAGAGGTCAGCCGATTACTAGCCTTTGCCATTGCTTTAATTATCATTAACATTTTGCTGTTTGCCATCATCTGGGTGATTAAGGGGATGATAATGCGGCAATAATTGGTAACTATTAACTAGTAATCCGTAATCGGTAATTGGTAACTGGTAATTAAGAATAAAGAATTAAGAATGGAAATAACCAAGAATCAAATTCAAAAAATTGAACAGTTTGCAGAATCAAAACTGGATTCTTTGAACTGGCAGCATGTCCGGGAAATGCGTCCTATTGCCAGAAAACTGGCCGCTTTAGAAAAAGCCAATAAAGATATTGTGGAGGCAGCGGTTTTGCTTCATGACGTTGGGGAATGCCGGGGAGAAAAAGATCATATTCAACGCAGCGAAGAGATGGCCAGAAAATTTTTGGAGAAAAGCGGATTTGAACAAAGCTTTGTTGAAGAAGTGGTTTATTGCATTGCCGTACATGAATATCCTTGGATTGGCAAAGCTAATTTAATGAAAACAATAGAAGCCAAGGTTTTGGCCGACGCTGATATTATTCAGAAACTGTCACCTTATGGGATTATCAGGCATTCAATAAAACACCAGGATGATTTTAGAAGAAGTTATGACGACGGCTTAAAAAGATTATGGGAGAAATCAATGAAATGCTACAATCTATTGTTAACCAAATCGGGCCAAAAAATAGCTCAAAAGAACTATAAATTTATCAAAGATTTTTTTAAAGATATATTATGAAGCTAACCATCTTAGGCTGCGGCACTTATCAGCCGGAATTAACCAGGCATGCCTCCGGCTATTTACTGGAGATCGGCCAGCAAAAAATAATTTTTGATTTTGGCCGGGGAGCGCTGGACCAATTGTTGAAACTGGGCGTTAATTATTACGATCTTGATTATATTTTTATCTCACATACTCATGCCGACCACTGTGCTGAACTGGGTCCGTTTTTACACATCGCTTTGGCCGAACCGTCTAAGGGTAAATTTAGAAAGAATGATATTACTATCTATGGTCCCTTGGGCCTAAAGAAAACAATTTACTATTTATTGCGGGCTTTTGGTTTGGATAAGCATAGGCCGTTGCATTCCGTATTTATAAAAGAAATAAAAGATGAGAGTCAAATCAAAAATCGGGCCTGGACCATTACCAGTTATGCGGTTAACCATTCAAAACCCCGCCATTGCCTGGCTTACCGGATCAAATCTAGCGGGAAAATTTTTTGTTATTCAGGCGATACTGGCGATTGCTCCGGTTTAAGAAAGGCAGCCGCCGCCGCTGACCTGGCCGTTGTGGAAACCAGCGAGCCAAAAATAATTAAATCAGCCAATCATCTAAACGGCGATCAGGTTGGCAAAATTGCCCGCGATTGTCAGGTAAAAAAATTAATTTTAACCCATATAGCGCCTTATTATTTGAAAAATTTTAATGTCATCAAAGAAGTTAAAGAAAATTATCAAGGTCCGGTTGGTATAGCTAAAGATTTAATGAAGCTAGCATTATGAAAATCGCCATTATTTCCGACACCCACGACAATGTGCCTAATTTAGAAAAAGCTTTAAAGTGGATGAATCAAAACAACATTGAGCAGATCATTCACTGCGGCGACCTGTGCGCCCCGTCTATTTTAGTCAGTGTTCTGGCGCCAAATTTTGCCGGCCCGATTCATATGGTTTTTGGCAATGTTGAGGACCGGCAGCTCTTGCCGCAGATAGCGGCTGGCATCCCCAACGTCAAGCATTACGGCGATTTTGGTGAAGTTAACTTAGGCGGCAAGAACATCGCTTTTGTGCATTATCCCGAGGAAGGCAAAAAGCTGGCTCAAAGCAACAAGTACGATCTGGTCTTTTACGGCCATAACCATACCCCTTGGGAAGAAACAGCGGGCAAAACCAAACTGGTCAATCCCGGAACCCTGGCCGGTTTGTTTGCCAAGGCCACTTTTGCGGTGTATGATACGGTAAATGATAAACTGGAGTTGAAGATACTGGAGAAGCTATAAGATGTTTGCGTAAAGTCAGCGAATGTTTGCGTCGTTTGCAATAATATGAAAAGCGATTACCAAATTCTTGAAAAAGAATTGAGTTATAAAATCTACGGTATTTTCCTAAAAGTTGGGAAAGACCTTGGAAATTATTGTAAAGAAGCTGTTTATCAAAAAGCATGTGAAGAGGAGTTGAAAGATAGTAATATCCATTATGTAGGCAAACCTGACATTGAATTGTATAATTACAATAATAGATTAGTTGGAAAGTTAATCCCAGATTTAATAGTAGATGATAAAATCATTATTGAAATAAAAGCAGTGAAGTTTTTAATGGAGAGTTCAATCAATCAATTATTAAAATATTTAGAAAAGAGCAGGTATGAAATTGGTTACTTAGTCAATTTTGGTACATCATATATACAAATTATTCGGAGGATATATACTAATGATAGAAAAAGTCACTTACGACACGAACCTGCACGAACTATTCGCTGACATTTTTTAGAGAAACTATGAGACAATGTTCATGATCTGTCAGCGCCGGTCAGTGTCGTCAGTGAAAGTCAGTGTCACATACGACCTTTCGCTGCCGCTCAAGGCAGGCGCGAACTATTCACTGACAATCATTATCAATAATAAGATTCAGGCGATGAATTTCCATAAAGAAAAAAGTATTGCCAAAAAGGTGGCCTTGTCAGCAGGCAGTTTTTTGAAGCAGAATTTTGACAAGTTTGACCGGTCCAAGGGCTATAAAATAAAATCCAAGGATCAGATTCAAACCTGGGTGGACATGGCCGCTGAAAGAATCATCCTGCAGGAGATAAAAAAGAATTTCCCCAGCCACCATATTCTGGCCGAAGAATCGGGCGCCGACAAAAAGCAGTCAGACTATTTTTGGATCATTGATCCGCTGGACGGCACCACTAACTACACCATGCATCTGCCGGCTTACGGCGTATCCGTGGCTTTGGCCTTTAGGCAGGAAATTGTTTTGGGAATTACCTATGTCCCGGAACTGAAGGAGCTGATGGTGGCGGAAAAAGGCCAAGGGGCGCTGCTTAACAACAGAAAGCTCAAGGTTTCTAAAGTCGCCCAGCTTAACCGCTCCCTGCTGACATTTTGCCATGGCAGTTTAATTCACGATATTAAAAGAGCTATCCGGCTTTACAGCCGGTTTAAACTTAAGGGTTTTGATTACCGGCAGATTGGCTGTGCGGTCATGGAATTTGGTTTTGTGGCCGCCGGCCGGACCGAAGCGATTATGCTGCCGGGCGCTAATTTATACGACGTGGCGGCCGGCGCCCTGATGGTCAAAGAGGCCGGCGGCCAGGTGACTGATTTTAATAATCAGCCCTGGAATATCCAATCAAAAGATATTTTGGCTTCTAACGGCAAAATCCATAATCAGGTATTAAAGATCATCAATGAAAATTAAGATTAAAGTCATTCCCAAGTCCAGCCGGGCGCAAATCACCGAAGACTTGGAGGGTCATTTGCGGGTTAAGCTGAAATCAGCGCCCGTTCAGGGCAAGGCCAATAAAGAACTGATTGAACTACTGGCTAGGCATTATCAGGTGGCCAAAAGTCAGATTAAGATTATTAAGGGTCAGACTTCAAAAAATAAAACGGTGGACATTAAGTATCCGTAATATCAGCCGCAACCATTTATCCCGCCCTGAACCGTACGGTTCAGGGGTGCGGGATTTACCCACGCACCACTTACTTTTCCATAGCAACGCTTTTAGAACTTTCCCAATGCATTGACACTAAGTTACGTTCATTGTCTTTTGATCAAAAAAAGTGGTGCGGGATTTATCTTTACAATTTCTGTAAATTTGCTATAATCGCTAAAGTCAGTTTCTGTTTTTGGCCGGCCCGGCTGTGCAGCAGGCCATGATAAAGTAATGCGGGAGTAGTTCAGCAGTAGAATGCTTCCTTGCCAAGGAAGAGGCCGCGGGTGCGAATCCCGTCTCCCGCTCCAGTCACTTGCTTAAAGATTATTACAAGAAGATTGTCAGTCAAAGAAGAGTTTTATCGTGCCAGTTGAATTTATGCTGAAGTGGCGGAACTGGTATACGCGACGGACTTAAAATCCGTTGGAGGCAACTCCGTGTGGGTTCGATTCCCACCTTCAGCACCAAAATCGCAAAGATACTGCGATTTTAAAATTATTAAATTTACGCTCAAGAGGCGTTTTTTTTATCCGCCTCCGCTGAAGATCCCGAGCGTGAGCTCGGGGATGCAGGCGGTACGAACTTGGCACGTTACAATTATTGGCAGTGTTACGCTCCGGCGGATTCCGCGAGACGCTTAAGGCGGATAACCCGCCGAAGCTCCGAGCTTGACGAGGAGCGCAGGCGGGTCAAAGAAGATACCACAGGCGCCTGTCTGCGGTAGGCAGGTAAGCCCATAGAGCTTCATTACTCACCTTCATATTAAAGTAACCCCGATGAATCCAGTACCACTTTTATATTTTAGAAAACGATTAAGATATAATAGTAATGCTTTATAGAATTGCAGACGATTATTTTTTCAAAACTAAGAAAGTGGTGCTGGATGAATTACCGATAATATCAGTGCAAATCCCCGCCAAAGGCGGGCAGGTGTGAATAATCCGTGAACCATCCGTGCGTATCCGTGTTATCGTTTACCATTTGACAAAACTTATTCATATGCTAGGGTAAAGATAGAAAAGAATGACGGCTATATATAATGCGCCGTCGCCAATAAAGGATAAATAGGCACTTTTTGGCTAAGATATAAGGAATTTGCCCATGCCGTCAAAACAAAATAGACAAAAATAAACGGTAAATTAACTGTTAATTTCTAATGATATGTCTATTTTTCGGCTAATAATAAGGATAATCTGGAAGAAAATCAATCAAAAAGATAATCGCTCAATCTATGGATTATAACCAGAAAAACCAATCAATCTTGCGCAGAATCAAACATTATTACTATTTTAATAGGATGGTGAAAGAATTAAATACCCCACAAAAACCAAAACCCGCCTCAACGAAAGTATCGGCGGATTCTGGCGAAAAGCGATTTTGATGGCGTAGCTTCCTAGCCTAAGCAAGGAAGACAGCCTTCACTCTCTATTATAAATGTAATTAAATGGTTGTCAAGGCCTGGATTTACAAATTTTGGGCATTGACTTAATTAACAGATGAGTTATGAGGTAATTATCTCATAGCGGCCGCAAGGTTCGGTTAAAAAAGCCCGGGCCTTCTCGGCTAAAGAAAGGCGATTTTATATGGACGTTAACAAAGTAACGCTCCTGGGACGTTTGATTAAGAATCCGGTGGCCAAGGCCATGCCATCGGGTCAGGAAATTTCGGTTTTTACCATGGCCACCAACTATTTTTGGAAAGACGCCAAGACCAAAGAGAAAAAAGAAACGGTGGAGTTCCATCCGGTGGTGGCTTGGGGCAGGATTGCCAAAGTGGCCAACAAGTATTTAACCAAAGGCAGCAAGATCTATCTGGAAGGCCGTTTAAGAACCAGAACCTGGGAAGACAAGAACAAGGACAAGCACTATAAAACGGAGATTATTGCCTCGGAAATGAACATGCTGGGCGGCGGCAAGAAAAAAGAAGAAACCAGGCAGTCCGAGCTGGCCAGCGAGGAAATCACCATAGAAGAAGTGCCGGTGGACGAAGGGAAAAAGTAAGCAGTCAGACAATGTCCATGAATTTATGGATATTGATTGATGATAGAAGAGCACAGAGAAAATCCGCTTACTCTTGACCCTGTGGTAGGTGGGTTTTCTCTGGCTTGATGTTGGTAATCAGTAACTGGTAACTAGTAATCGGTAATCAGGAATAAGTGGTCGGCAGTGTATGATGAGTAGATGAATTCAAATCCTAAGCACTAAATCCTAAACTCTAAACAAATTCAAAATCAAAATAACCCAAACTTGTCCTTAATATATATGAAGGATCAAAACGAAAAGCGATATGATTTGGAGATTAGAACACTACATTTTGCCCAAAGAGTCAGATTATTTATTAAGCAAATCAAGAAAACCATCGCCTCCTTTGAAGATGCCAAGCAATTAATCAGATCCAGCGGCTCAACCGGAGCTAATTACATTGAAGCTAATGAATCATTAAGCAGAAAAGATTTTATCTTAAGAATCAAGATCTTCCGCAAAGAAGCCAAAGAGAGCCGTTTCTGGCTGGAACTCATTGAGACAGATGAGGCGACACTAGAACAAGAAAGGCAGTCATTAATCCAAGAAGCCACAGAATTAATGAAAATTTTCGGCTCAATATTGGAGAAATGCAAATAGGTTTTGAACATTTGAATTCTGGTCATTTGATATTATTTAGAGTTTAGATATTAGAGTTTAGGATTTGCTGTTAAGGTCTTGATCATGTTAGTAGTTGAATACGGCTGATTGAGGATTGATAATATATTTACATAAATAACCTATAGACATTATGAAAAAAACACTTATCATCTTATTAACCGCCGTGATGGTATTTACCACTTCGGGCTTGGTTTACGCCGCGGAAGGTATTGCGCCGGTAGCTAAAGCCGCTCCGACTGTTGAACCGGGCCAGCCAGCCAGCGCGCCGGCAGGCGTTATTAAAACTCCGGCGCCAGTGCCAGAACCGACAGCAAATGCCGCTCCAAATTCGGGAGCCGGCGGCGCGACCAAAATCGTTCCGCAAGTTACCGAAGATTCAGCCGAAGCAATGGTCAAAGAACAGCCGCTCAAAGACGAACCGCCGGTAATACTGGATGAGGGCGGAGATTATTACAACCCGGAACAAAGCTCACTCAATAATTATAAAAAAGAAGCGGGCCTGGCCGGCACTTTGCGCGTGGACAATTTTACCGGCGCCGCGGCCTATAATTTGAATTTGGAACTGCCGGCCGGCAGAAAAGGCCTGCAGCCCAATTTGAATTTGTACTATAACTCCCACGACCAATCGGCCGGCTCTTGGGTGGGGCAGGGCTGGTCTTTGGATTTAGCTTACATCAAAAGAAGCAGCCGCCAAGGCACTAACAATCTTTACTCTTCCGATGAATACAGTTTGTTTTTAAACGGCCAGAGCCATGATTTGGTTTTGATTGACGAGCCGAATAACATCTACGGCTCCAAAATAGAAGAGAACTACTTGAAAATCCAAAAGATAAGCGACTGGTGGCTGGTGACGGACACCATGGGCAACAGCTATCATTTTGGCGAGACCGTCGGCTCCAGGCAAGACAATCAGGACCATTCCTTAACCTATAAATGGCTCTTGGATAAAGTGGTTGATCCTAATGCCAATTTTTACCGCCTGACTTATGCCAAAGACAACAATCAGATTTATTTGCAGAGCATTGTTTATACCGGCCAGGGCCAGAGCGACGGGCCGATGGAAGTCAATTTTTTTCTGGAAGACCGAAACGACGACTTTTTCAGCTACGAGGCCGGCTTTGGCGCCACCACCACCAAACGGCTCTCCAGCATTGAGGCGGAAGTAGGGCAAAGCCCGAAAATAAAATACCAGTTTGAATATGCGGCCGGACAGAACGGCCGCAGTTCTGTTTTACAATCAATAACCAAGTCCGGCTACCAGAATGGCCAGTGGCAATCCTTGCCGGCCACCACTTTCAGCTACCAGCAAAAATCAACCAGCTGGATTAATGACACCAATAATCCTGATTACCAGACCATCTGGCCGTTTAACACCGAACAATCAAGCGTCCAGCCCTTACTGGATCTCAATAGTGATTCCTGGACAGACAGAGGTAATTCATTGCATGACGGCACAAATTGGGACGGTGGAGAGACCTGGCTGTTCCCGGTCATTCAAGATATTTTTGACCATAGTCTAGTAGATGATATTAACGGTGATAAATACCCTGATTTGATAACGGGAATTGGATCAGGCGGCTATTGGTATAAGAGGGCTTATATCAATAATCGTATTGACGGTTTTTACCTAAGCAGCGAGTGGACCAATGCCTTGCCAAATTTTATTAGCGGTCAGCAAGCTTTTGAATTTGTCACCATGGCCATGCCCGATGTCAATGGCGATGGTCTGGCCGATATTATTCACTTTAGTGCCATGTATTTAAATACCGGCAGCGGCTGGGAAGCGGGCTATGGAACTTTTCCAACCACTTTGGCAACCTGCGATCAGTATGGCATGCATTGTACCGGCGTTGGCACGCAACTGGTGGATGTTAATGGCGACGGCTTGGTTGATGTTTTTAGAAATCCCAATGTCTATTTAAATACCGGCAGCGGCTTTGAACAGGAGCCCAATTCCATCTGGTCCGATTTTGATTTAGGTTTACCTGTAGGCATGAGCGATCCGTTTGAGTGGGGTGGCGCGCGTTTTACCGATATTAACGTTGACGGACTGGTGGATATTGTGGTGGCGGCTCAAGAAATATTATTACGCAACGGCGCTTGGGTGCCGGTAGATTATTTTGCCACTTTTTTAAACACCGGCAGTAACTGGCAGCAGAATAACAGCTGGAATCTGCCTCTGATTATTGCCATGAGAGGGACGTTGTATGGTTCGGGCGTCCGGCTGCTGGACATTAACAACGACGGCTTTATGGACGTGGTTAAGTCAGATCACCCATTTCCTCAACTGGCTGTATATTTGGGCAGCGGCAATCATGCCAATCTGCTGGCTACCATCAGCAACGGTTATGGCGGCTCCACCACCATTGCCTATCAGATGTCGGGCCGTTATTTTAATGAACAAGGGGATTTTGCCAACCCCGATTTGCCGCTTAATCTGGCCACGGTCAAAGAAATAACCACCAGCGACGGTTTGGGCAACGAAACGGTCACTGCTTACGAATATCAGGACGGCGCTTTTCGGCGTTCGGCCGATGATTTTTTCCCTGAAGGCAACGACGATTACACTTTAAACCAGTTTACCGGTTTTGGCATTGTTACGGCCCATACCGGCAATCAAACAGTCAAATCCTATTACCATCAGGGCGGCGGCCTTGACCATTACAGCTTGGGTGAATTTGACGATAATATTTACAAAAAGGGACGGCTGTTTCGGGAAGAAGTATTGGAGCAGGACGGCGAAACTCAGTATGTTTTGAGCCAGAATGTCAGCAAATGGGTCAGCGAGGATTTGGGCGACGGCCGCAATTATGTTTATCTGGATTCTACGGTGGCTTATGATTTTGACCAAGGCCAGCAAGCGTTGGCCGGCGATGGCAATCTTGGCGGACAGCTCAAAGACAACGATTATTTGGCGGAACTGCTGGCGGCGCAAAACTTTAAGCCGGAAGTTGAGCCGCAACTGGTCAGCCAGAGCGCTGATGGCTGGCAGAAACTATATTATTTAGGCCTTTCTGAAAATAATGAGCCAATTTATCAAGTACAGATTTTTAGCGGCCTAGCGCCCAATTCCGACGGACTGCTTACCGGCGAAAATTATGATTCAAATTCTACCGATGGCATTGTTTACAATCATACTTCCGGTTCTCAAAGTTCATGGTCCGATACAGTAAATAGTTCAACAGGCAGCGGCACTGACGGCCAGAGTTCCGGAGTTAGTCTTTATAATACTTATGATGGAGGTATAGGTGGCCCATATTATAGAATTAGCAGAATATTTCTGCCGTTTGACACCTCACTTTTGCCGGACGAATCAATCACCGTTACTCAAACCCAATTAAGACTGACAGTAGATAGTTCATTAAATTGCGGTTCAGCCACCATCATTAAACCTAATCAGAGCGACCCTGATTTAGATATTCAAACTTACGGCGCCATGCTGACCAGTGAGGTTGGCGGATCGTTCCCCGCTGACTCCCCTGGCACTCACACAATTAATTTGAATAGCGTTGGCCGGTCATGGGTGAATCAAACCGGCTGGACTAATTTGGGCTTAAGATTAAGTTATGATTTTGAAAATCAACAGCCCCAAATAGCCACCAATCATTATTCCAGCATAGTTATGTCGGAAAGTTCTGACCCTGATACAATACCGCAATTGACAATAACTTATATTTTAAACAATTTCAGCCCGACCGAACCGACGGATTTGCAAACCGAAGCCCAGACCAATCCCGACGATGTTGGCGATACCACGCCGGAATTTACCGCTATTTATAACGATGACAATCTGGGGGATCTGGCCGTAGCTTACCGCCTTCAGGTGATTGCGGCCGGCGGCAGTTTTGACGAGCCGTTATGGG
>Ga0210057_1002381_pt1 | contig 26971 bp, 19 predicted proteins | sample CryGeyCG2114_010_2_FD_183968 | JGI IMG/M metagenome (GOLD analysis project Ga0210057, IMG submission 183968) | Groundwater microbial communities from aquifer - Crystal Geyser CG10_big_fil_rev_8/21/14_0.10 (SPAdes) (version 2) | ecosystem: Environmental > Aquatic > Deep subsurface > Groundwater ...
CAAATCTGCCGGGCAATGGCGTTTTGTGTTAAGTGAAAAAGATTAAGACCGACATTTTTCCAGAGAAATTCCAATACCCACACATGGACAAAGAATACAAAGAAAGAAAGTCCGGCAAGAGTTTTTATGATTGACTGATTTAGTTTTAGCTTGTTAAAGGCATGATAAAGTCCGACCCCAAAAAATAATGTGTACAAAAAAACACTTGGCCGCCACTGAGAGTAAAAAGCCAAATAATTATTGGTTTTGTAAAACAAAATTTTCCCTTCAAAAAAAACATAAAACATAAATGCCAAGGTAATTGCGCTGATTAACACTCTTCTTTTTTCCACAAATTCTTTTACTTTTCCCTGATTATGGGAGGCAACCATGCCTAAAATAAAAACGTAAAAATTTAGTAAAGAAACTGCTAAAGGAAAGACAAGATGAATTGAATGAAAATAATAATCAAGAGACAAAAGAAAAATCTGCAATAAACCTAAAGTTATAAGCACCCATTTATTAGCAAAAATTTTATAAATTAAATGAAAAAACGGAAAAATAATATAGAAAATAAGCAAGCTGGGAATAAAATAAAGCTGATATGAGGCATTGCCCCAAAGAAGAGAAGAAAAAAAACCCAAAGTATGATTTTTATAGATAAAAAAGAAATAAATAAAACTCCAAAAAATATAGGGAATTAAAATCCGGGAAAATCTCTTTTTTAAATAGCCGAAATAGTTGGTATTAAAAGAATAATTTAATTCCAAAACAAATCCGGAAATCATAAAAAAAAGCGGGACAGCAAAACGGGAAATTTGATTTAAAAAAAGTGTCCAAGGAATGCGGAGAAGATCATTGCCGGTCGTCTCAATCGTCCGGGTTGAAGTATGAATCATTATCACCGCCAAAATGGCAATGATTCGTAAAATATCAATCGCCTGATCGTAGGTTTTAACGATTCTCTCCTGCACGAATAAATTGTATCAATAAAACGAGACTTCTTCTATTTCTTTACCCCTATTGTCAAAAAATATAGGATTGGACTACCTTCAAGCAAAGGCTGACTCAATTGCTTGACAGTTACAAAGTGACCATCAGCTAAAACCGCACCTTGGAGCCTGCAAGGGTCAAAGACACAGACAGCCCCTTCATAAACATAGCTGTCGTAATCAGCAATCCCAATATGCCCTCCGGGTTTTGTCACCCGAATCAACTCTCTTAAAACTTCTTCCTGATTTTCAAAATAACGCATTCCAAAAAAACATAAGGCTGTGTCAACTGAATTACTTAAAAAAGGTAAAGTTACCCTTGCGTCAGCCACCATTCTGTTCTCTATCCCAAGATTGGTCTTAGCCAATAAAGTTAACATTTCTTCTGAAATATCAGTCGCAATTACCCGCCGGAAATTAAATTCTCCCGGATAATATGCCTTGTTATTTGCCCCAGAAGCAAGTTCTAACACCACTGAATCGGAAGATAAGTGTCCAACCAGTTCCGCAACCCTCTTTCTAATTTGGCACAAATGTTCACCCTCGCTTTTATTTTTAGCTGCCCACTGGCAAGCCTTTTCTCCCCACATTAACCCAATCTCTCCGACCAGCCTGAAGGATAAATCTTTTCTAGAGGCAGGAACATCTTCAATAGACATAAAAAACCAAATTAATCTGGTAACCTACACTTTTGGGGACATTTAAAACAGGAGTTTAAATCAAAGAATTATAAAAAGCAAGCAGCTTAAAGAAAAAGCAGCTACCTAGTCAGTGTCATCACAACTTATAAATAAAAGTGCTGTTGCTTTTCCGAGGTATCTCTTCCATCAGTTTGTTCTCCCATGTTTCTATGGCAAAGCGCTGGGAAACAACCATTACTCCTTTTTTACCTTCATTTTCAATTTTTTTAACTACCGCCGGAATATATTTCGGCAACAAGTACATATAAATTGCATCTGCTTTTGACCAGTCTTGCTTTAAATAGTTTTTATTTTTAAATTTAATATTTTTTACTCCTAAAAGCAGGGCTCTCAACCGCGACCAAAGGACTAAAAGAGGATTAATTTCATACCCCAAGCCAAAAGCGCCATATTGTTTTTGGGCGATTGCCAATACCCGACCGTCGCCGCTTCCTAAATCTATTAAAAAAGCATCTTTTGTTAAAGATATTTCAGCAAGAGCTTGCAGGATTATTTTTCTCGGGGTTGCCACTGCCGGCGGACCAATAAATCCAAAAATAATTAACGACCAAGCCAATATTGCCAAACTAAAGACAATTAAATAATCAATCCAGAAGATTACCATATTCATCTCAGTCTATAATCCCCTGGCTCTTTTTCTTTCCGCTGCTTCATTAAGAATTTTTTTCCTGATTCTAATGTTTTTTGGGGTTACTTCAACCAGCTCGTCATCGGCAATATATTCCAAACTCTGCTCCAAACCCATAACCTTGGCGGCATTAAGATGATCCGTGACCCCGTGGCCTTTTGATCTCTGATTGGAAGCTCGTTTTTCCTTGCAGACATTAACATGAACATCATTCGGCCGGCTGTTTTGACCAACCACCTGTCCCATATAAACAAAAGTGGACGGACCGACAAAAAGCTCGCCGTTAGCCTGAACATTCAAAAGGCCGTAAAGCAAGGTCATTCCTGTCTCGGTGGCCACTAAAGAGCCTCTTTCCCTTTCAAACCATTTGCCTTTATCGGGCGCAAATTCGTAAAAGTTGGTATTGATAATGCCCAAGCCTTTGGTATCGGTTAAAAACTGGCTTCTAAAACCAAAAAGCCCTCGGGTGGGAACAATAAACTCCAAATAAACAGTGCCTTCCATCTTATCCATTCTTACCATCTCGCCATACCGGCTGCCGATTTTTTGGATAATCGCCCCGCTAAACTCTTCGGGGACTTCAAAAAAAACCTGTTCAAAGGGAACCAAAGCTTGGCCGTTAACAATTTTGGTAATAACTTCCGGCCGGCTGACTTCAAATTCATAGCCTTCCCGGCGCAGTCTTTCAATTAAAATCGCCAAATGAAGTTCTCCTCTGCCGGAAACTTTAAATCCGCCGTCAACTATATCTTCAACCCGAAGGGCAACATCCGTTTCCAATTCTTTAAATAATCTTTCTCTTATCTGCCGTGAAGTGCTGAATTGTCCTTCTTTTCCGGCTAAAGGTGAAGTGTTAACCCCGAAATGCATGACAATGGTCGGTTCTTCAATTGAAAGCAGGGGCAAGGCCTCTGGTTTATTGACGTCGGCAATTGTTTCCCCAATGGTAATATCCGGAATTCCGGCAATCGCTGCAATCTCACCCGCCCGAGCCTCCTTTACCTCAACCCGGCCCAAACCAACATAGGTCATAACCGAAGTAAGTAAACAATTTTTAGCTTCACCCTGCCGGTTAATATGAACCACCGGCTGACCAACTTTTAATACCCCGTTGGTAATCCTTCCGGTAGCAATCCGGCCTTTGTAATTATCGCCGGAAATGGTTGTCACCAACATCTGCAGTGGTTTTTCAAAGTCAGCAACAGGCGGGGGAATATATTTAATAATTGCTTCAAAAAGCGGTGAAATATCAGTCATTTTGTCTAAATCCGGCTCCAGTCCGGCCTTGCCTAATTTTGAGGAGCAGTAAACTATGGGGAAATCGCAGGTTTTTTCATCCGCACCCAAATCAATAAACAGGTCAAAAGTTTTATTTAAAGTTTCTCCAATATTACTGTCTGTTTTATCAATTTTATTGACAACAACAATCACTTTTAAATTCAAGGCTAAAGCTTTCTTTAAAACAAAACGGGTTTGAGGCATCGGCCCTTCTTTGGCGTCAACCAAAAGCAGACAGCCGTCAGCCATACGCAACACCCGCTCAACCTCGCCGCCGAAATCAGCGTGGCCCGGAGTATCAATAATATTAATCTTCGTTTCGTCCCAGACAACTGAGGCGTTTTTGGAAAAAATCGTAATGCCTCTTTCTTTCTCCAAATCATTGCTGTCCATAATGCAGGTATTGTCAACAATCTCTTTATTAAGAAAGGTTTTTGACTGGCGCAACAGGGCATCAACCAAAGTGGTTTTACCGTGGTCAACATGGGCAATAATGGCAATATTTCTAATGTTATTCAAAAAAATAAAAATTCTGCGGTTTTCCTGCCGCAGAATTTAACCTGCAAACATTTAATTACTTATAAATTATATCATTAACTATAGGGTATGTAAATGTCTCTCTTTTGGGAGTTTTACACTTCAATAATCACCACCAGAACCATTGGCCGGCGGCCGGTTTTGTTAAAGAAAAACTTTTCCAAAAAATCCTGGACTTCCTGGCGGACCAACCTAATACTGGCTCTTCCTCCATGCATTTCTTTAAGAATTTTGGCAATTCCTCTTTTGGTCTCTTCAAGCAGTCCGATATTTTCTTTAATGTAAACAAAGCCGCGGGAAACAATTTCCGGCTCACCGCTTGGCTGAAAAGTGTTTTGATCAAGCGGTAAAATCGCCACCACCATTCCTTCCTCGGATAAAATTTTCCGGTCGCGTAAAACCACATTGCCGACATCGCCAACCCCCAAGGCATCAATCATTACCTGACCAACTTGAATTTTCTCTTTGCTCGGCGCCAGTCCATTTTCATTAAATTCAATGACTTCACCCGCGTCTTTGACCAAAATCTGTTCTCTTTTAAAACCGTTTCTTTCCGCCAGTTTCCTATAAGCTATCATGTGGCGGTAGTTACCTCCAATTGGAACTAAATATTTTGGCTTCACCAAGTCCATTAATTTACTTAGATCACCCTGGCCTCCATGGCCGGAAACATGGATATCAGACCTGGTATCCGAATAGGCAACCTCAGCCCCCTGCCGGTAAATATTGTCAACAAGGGCATAAACTGACGTTTCGCTGCCGGGGATAAAATCGCTTGAAAAAACGACCTTGTCTCCCGGTTTTATTTTTATCCCTTCAATTTCTCCGCCAACGAGCCTATCCATCGCCGAACCCAACTGACCCTGGCTCCCTGCCACCAATAAGGTTAAATCGCGAGGGTTAAAACGGTTGATAATTTTCTTTGAGACAAAAATGTTTTTAGGGTAATCCAGATATTTTAACTTGGTGGCGATTTCGACATTTTTCTCAATGGAACGGCCGACTAAAACAATTTTCCGATTGTGCTTTAAGGAAACGTCAATCGCCTGTTTTAACCGCGATAAATTAGATGACATGGTTGTCATTAAAAATTTTCCCGGACAGTCGGAAATTTCCTGTTCAAAAACCTCTTCCAGCCTTGCTTCCGGCGGAGTAAAACCAGGATTCTCTGAATTTAAACAGTCAGAAAACAAACACAATACGCCTTTTTTGCCAACTTCCCGAATAAGTTCTTGGTTTGCCGGGGAACCCATAATCGGCCGCAAATCAAGTTTAAAATCAGCCGCGTGATAAATCAGCCCGACCGGCGTTTTGATCACCAAATGCATAGTGTCGGGAATTGAATGGGTAACCTTTACAAACTCCACGGAAAAATCACTGACATTAACCCTTTTTCCCTCGCCAATTTCTTCAATGTTGGGGGTAATGCCAGCTTCAGACAATTTGCTCTCAATTAAAGCCTTTGCCCATCTGGGGGCAAAAATCGGTAAATGCGCCGGCAGCTGGGGTAAAACATACGGCAAAGCACCTATATGATCGTCGTGGCCGTGGGAGATAAAAATCGCCCTGAGCTTTTCTTTTTTGGCCAAAAGATATGAAACGTCGGGAATAACCAAATCAACTCCCAGCATTTCTTCTTCGGGGAAACCAACTCCGCAGTCAACGATAATAATATCTTTTTCGGTTTCATAAACAAACAGGTTTTTAGTCACATGTCCGAATCCACCGAGAGAGATGATTTTTAAATAGTTTTTAGTCATAGTTTTCTTCAATTTTTAATTTATAATTTTTAATTTTTATTCAATATTAAATTTTTATTTATTTAATTTTTAAAAATTCGTTTCTTTTGAAAATTGATTTAAAATTTCAAATTTAAAATTTCAAATTAGTTCGAGTTGTTCTTCTTTTTTGGGCTCCACAACCGGTTCGGAAACCTCTGCCACCCCGTTTAATATTTTATCCAGTCTTTCTATTTCTTCGGGAATCTTTTTAAAATCCTCCCTTAACTGACTTTCAACCGTTGCCCCCCTTAAAGCGGCGGCCGGATGGTACATCGGCAGCAAAATATATCTTACTCCATTATATTCGATAAGCCGGCCTTTTCCATGATCAATTGAAATTTTACCGTAAGGAAAAAACTTCATCATTGAAAAACGACCCAAGGTAACAATCGCTTTGGGGGCGATAATTTTAATCTGATCGTCAAGATATTCCTTGCAAGCTTCAATTTCGTCAGGCATCGGCTCTCTGTTCTCCGGCGGCCGGTGTTTTAAAATATTGGCAACAAAAACCTTTTCCCTGTCCAAATTAATTGAGGTTAAAAGCTCGTCTAAAAGTTTCCCGGCTGCCCCGCAGAAGGGAATCCCTTTCTGGTCTTCCCAAAAACCCGGACCCTCCCCGATAAAAAGGAGTTCACCGTCAGGATCTCCATTCCCGGGAACGGGATTGGTGGCGGTTTTATATAAAGAGCATTTTTGACATGAGGCCACTCTTTGCGCTACTTGATCTAATTGTTCCTTTTTACTCACAATATATTCTTATTAATTTTAGATTTAATAAGCAAAGATCCAAATAAGCAAATGTCAAATCAATAAGTAAATTTCAAATAAGCAAATATATACAAATATCATTTGAGATTTGTGGCATTTGTAATATTTGAAATTGATTTGTTTATTTGTAGTCTTTGATTATTTGCTTATTAATGTTCTACCAGCTTTGAATAAATTCCCTCAAGTTGTTTTCATCAATAACAATTTTCCCCTGTTTGCCTTCAACAATGAGTTTTGCCACCTTCCGGCAAATAGCAGAAACATTTCTTTCCAAGGTTCTTACTCCGGCATCAAAGCCTAAGGGCCTGACCAATTTCGGCCAAAGATTCTCGTCTATTTCCAAATCAGAAGAAGTCAAACTGTTTGCTTTCATAATTTTTGGCAGAATATAATTTTTGCCAATGGTAATTTTTTCTTCATCCGAGTAAGAAGGCATTTGCATTGGTTCAAGTCTGTCCAGCACTGCCATGGAAATATTGGTAGTATTGTTGGCGGTTGCCACAAACAAAACATCGCTTAAATCAAACGGATAATCCAAATAATAGTCGGAAAATTTATCATTTTGCGCCGGATCCAAAAGTTCAACCAAAACTCCCATAATGGTTGATCTGTTTTCTTCGGCAATCCGATCAATTTCATCAAGAAGAATGACCGGGTTTCTTGTTCCGGCATATTTAAGAGCCTTAATAACCTGGCCCGGCTCCGACTCGCTCAGCATTCTTGATCTTCCCCGTAAAAATCCCGGATCCCCCAATCCGCCGAAAGCAATTCTGGCAAATTTCCGGCCCAAAGCTTGGGCAATTGAATAAGCCAAAGTGGTTTTTCCAGTACCAACCAAGCCGACAAAACACAAAATTGGCGCCCTGGTCTTTTCTTCTTTGTTTCTCTCTTTTTGTAGTTTTAAAACAGCGATATATTCCAAAACTCTTTCTTTAACCCCAGTTAAACCATAATGATTGGCGTCAAAAACTTTTTTGGCAAAATTTAAATCCAAAATATCATCAGTCTGTTTTGTCCAAGGCAAAGAACAAATCCAATCAATATAGCGGGAAATTTCATCAAAATTCTTGGAATAATTTTCAAATTTAAAGGCGGTTTTTAACCTGTCAATTGAGGCATTCAGTCTTTCTTTTAAGTCGGGCGGCAAGGTGGTTGAGGTGACTTTTTCAGATAACTTTTTTATCTCCAACAGTAATTCATCAGGTTTTTCCATATTTAAATCATATCACAAAAGTGGCTTTATCTTCTGAAGCGCGGTCGGGGGGAATATGAAGAAAAGCCCCGGCCAAAACTGGATCTCGGCTGGGTATTTTCCGTTTTTTTCTTGCCGTCTATAAGCATGGTTAAATTTATTCTGCCCCGGTCATCAATTTCCATTACTTTTACTTTTATCTTTTGACCCAAAGAAACAACTTTATTCGGATCATCAATAAAACCTTCCGCCATCTGGGAAACATGAACCAAACCTTCTTTTCCCGGCAGAATTTCAACAAAAGCGCCGAAAGGCTGGATTCTTTTTACTTCACCGTCATAAATCTGACCAACTTCGGCTTCAACGGTTAAGCCGTTGATTTTGGCAATGGCGGTCGCCACCGAATTATCATCCATGCCGGAGATATTAATTGAACCGTCATCTTCAACTTCAATATTGGCACCGGTTTCTTCAATCAATTTTCTAATTATTCTTCCTCCTGGCCCGATTATTTCGCCGATTTTCGCCGGATCAACGTGGATCACCGAAACCCTCGGGGCATATTGGGATAATTTTTGTCTTGGTTTGTCTAAAACCGCCAGCATTTTGCCCAAAATAAAGGTTCTGGCTTCTTTTGCTTGAGACACTGCTTTTTTAATAATTTCATCGGTTAGCCCGGAAATTTTAATATCAAGCTGAATGGCGGTAATGCCTTTTTCCGTTCCGGTAATTTTAAAATCCATTTCGCCGTTAAAATCTTCCATGCCGGCAATATCAGTAAGAATCAAGAAATCCCCGTCTTCCCCCTCATTTTTACCGGTAATCAACCCCATCGCGATTCCGGCTACCGGAGCTTTAATCGGGACACCAGCATCCATTAAAGACAAAGTTGAACCGCAGGTTGAGGCCATCGAAGTTGAACCATTTGACGACAGCACCTCAGAAACAACCCTGACAGTATAGGGAAAAACATCTTCTTTGGGAATAACCGGTTCAATTGCTCTTTCCGCCAAAGCGCCATGGCCGATTTCTCTTCGGGACAAACGATCATACCGGCCAACTTCTCCTAAAGAATAAGGCGGCATTGAATAATGGTGGATATATCTTTTTGATTCTTCGCCAGTCGCGCTTTCAATTAACTGCTGAAGCGATGGGGCACCCAGTGTTGTCACGGTTAAAACCTGAGTCAAACCTCGCATAAACATCGCACTTCCGTGGGTTCTGGGTAGAATACCGACCTCAATCTCAATCGGCCTTACTTCTGTTACACCCCGACCGTCAACTCTTTTCCCGGAAAGTACTTTTTCCTTGAATATTTTCTTCCAATAATAGCTAAAGGCTTTAGCGGCATTTTTCTTTTCCTCAACGCTAAAATTAGCCAAAAATGTCTGCAGGGCCTCAATATCACCGCTTCCAGGAATTTCTTTCCCCAACTTCTCCTTAAAAATCATCTCTAAATACTCTTTTACAAATTTTTGAGCACTTTCTTTAATCTCCGGCTTTATTTCTGTTTCAACCAATTTTATTTTGGGCTGGCCGACTTCCTTCTGTAAATCTCCAATCAGGGTGATAATGACCCCGGTTTCATTTCTGGCAAAAGAGAGCGCTCCTTCAACTTGATTTTCCGGGATTTCATTTCCTTGTCCCTCAATCATGACAATCTTTTTCTTTGATGAGGAAACAATCAAATCCAAATCGGAAAATTCTTTTTCTGTTTCTATCGGATTAATAAAAGGAGTGCCCTCCTTCAGACCAACCCTAACCGCCCCAATCGGCCCGTTCCAGGGAATGGCGGATATCGCCAATGCGGCGGAGGCGGCAATTACCGAAAGCACGTCTGGATTATTCTCCAAGTCAACCGATAAAACCGTTAATGTCATCTGAACTTCATCAGCATAATTTTCAGGAAAAAGCGGCCTAATTGAACGGTCAACTAGCCTACCAATGAGAACGGCTTCGTCACTCGGCCGGCCTTCTCTTTTAACCCAACGGGAGCCTTTAATTTTGCCGCCGGCATAAAGCCTTTCAATATACTCAACTGACAGCGGAAAATAACCTAAATCTTCTCTTGGTTTAGCATGGACAACCGTTGCCATAACAATTGTCTCACCGTACTGGGCTAAAACCGCCGCATCGGCCAGGGGGGCAAAACGACCGACCTCCAGTCTTAATTTTCTACCGCCGATTTCGGCTTCTTTGGAAATAATTTTCATAAATATTTTGAAGAATTAGTTACTTTGAAAAGCTACTTTGAAAGATTTAAATCTTTGACCACTCTTCGGTACCTTTCTTCATCCTTTTTCATTAAATATGATAACAACCTTCTTCTTTTGGAGACCATGGAAAGAAGCCCACGGCGGGAATGAACATCTTTTTGATTGCCTTTTAAGTGCTCAACCAAACGGTCAATCTTTCCCGAAAGTAATGCCGCCTGAACTTCCGGAGATCCGGTGTCGCCTTTGACGGTGGCGTATTTTTCAATAATTTTTTTCTTCTCGGTAGTATCTAGAGCCATATTGTTCTTCAAACGAAGTTCTTAATTTTTAATTCGTTGGATGTATTATATACTAAAATTACTATAGTTTGCAACCTGTTTAAGCTTTGTTTACTTTTCCAGTCTCATGGTGGGGAATAAAATTACATCGCGGATTGTCGGGGAATCGGTTAACAACATAACAAGCCGGTCAACGCCGATACCCAGTCCGCCGGTCGGCGGCATGCCATATTCTAGGGCTTCAACAAAATCCGAATCCATCGGATGGGCTTCTTCGTCTCCGGATTCTTTCGCTTCTACCTGCTGTTCAAAAAACTCTTTCTGCACCAAGGGATTATTTAATTCTGAATAAGCATTGCCTATTTCGCGTCCGGCAATATATGGTTCAAACCTTTCAATGATATCGGGGTCATTGGCTTTTGGTTTACATAAAGAAGTTGTTTCTTTGGGAAAATCAATTACAAAAGTTGGGGCAATCAGTTTTGGTTCTACGATCTCAAAAAGAGTGGCGAATGTCGGCTTCCCTTCGTATTTTAAATTATGCTTTTTAATTGCCGAAAGCAACTGGTCATCTGACAACTTGTCAACATCAAGGCCGGCATACTCTTTTAAGCCCTTTTTCATAGTCATTCTCTTCCACGGCGCTTTAAATTCAATTTCCTGCCCCTGATAAGTGATTTTGGTTTTACCAAGAACTTCTTGGGCAATAAACTCAACCATATTTTCCGTCAATTCCATCATGTCGTTATAGTCAGCGTAAGCGCAATAACATTCCATCATCGTAAATTCAGGGTTGTGGTTTTTATCCATACCCTCGTTTCTAAAATCCTTGTCAATTTCATAAACCCGGTCAAAGCCGCCAACAATTAGTCTTTTTAAATAAAGCTCGTCGGAAATCTTCAAATAAAGGTCAATATCAAGTGAATTGTGATGAGTGGTAAACGGCCGAGCGTTGGCGCCGCCGTAAAGAGGCTGAAGAGTGGCAGTTTCAACTTCCAAAAACCCTTTTTTGTCAAGAAATTCCCTCATTGCTTTGATAATTTGAGAGCGGGTTTCAAAGACTTTCTTAGTCGTCGGATTCATAATTAAATCCAGATACCGCCTCCGATATCTCTCTTCAACATCTTTAAGCCCGTACCAGGTAGAAGGCAAGGGCCGAAGCGATTTGCTTAAAATTGTAAAATCTTTGACTAAAATCGTTAATTCGCCCGCCTGTGTTTTAATCAGTTCCCCTTTAACCCCCAAAAAATCACCAATATCAAGATATCCAAGCAATGAATAGTTTTCCTCGCCCAGCTCGTCAAACTTAAAACCAATCTGAATTTTACCGGTTCCGTCAACCAAATCAGCAAAAGTCATTTTTCCGTGTCCGCGCATAGCCATAATCCGGCCGGCAGCCAAAACTTGAGAGCCAATTTCTTTTTCCCTGATTTTACCAATTTCTTCACAATTAAATTTGGTCGGATAAGGATTTATCCCAAGCTTTTTTAGTTGTTTTAATTTTTCCAAACGAACCTGTCTTAAATTTTCCTCAGGAGTACTCATATATTTAGATTCTATCACGAAGCTGAAAAAAGCGCATTTGTTTTATGCGGTTGAGGCGCCTTTGAAGATTTTTGGCTCAAACCAATCAGCCGGCGGTTTAACCGGAGGCTTTTGGGCTTCTCTTGGTTTTTCTTCAATTTGAGGTTTAGGCTGATTAAAAGGCTGTCTTTGTGTAAAAACCGGCGGTTTTCTTTGTTCACTGCCTTGGGGTTTAACCGCACCCAAACGCAAACAAATAGCGACTGATTCATAAGTATCGGCGCTGACTCTTGGCAGACTCAAACCATTGGTTTTCTCCCAAATGCCGGCCAAAATATTTTGGGCAGTATCAACATCCAAGGGCAAACCCAAACCGGAAATAATACCCAAAACCACTTCGGAAATTGAAGAAGACTGTGAATCAACAACATTAACCTGGCCGAAATTACCGTTAAGCGGATCAATATCAATATTAATAATATTGTCGGTGCCGTAATCACTGTTTTGAGAAAGAGCGTTTATATCTTTAATGCCCAAAGTAATGATTAAATCAGCCCCAATTCCGGCATAAGAAAATCTTGCCTGTTTTTCCAAAAGAGCGGGAGCGCCGTTTTTAATTTGAATGACCAAATTAGGCTTGCCGTTATCGTCGTTATAGCTGACTTTTTCAACCTGGTCGGAAGAATAATCAAAAGAAACAATTAAATCGGTTCCGTGAACTTTTTCGGTTATTTTATCAACGCCGACCAAACGATTAAACTCAACCGTCATTGAGGTCGGACAAGTAATAAAGACCGTTTTCCCCGATTGCTGTAAAGAAAGAAAAAGAGACAAAGCTGAGGCAACCTGATCAAAAGAAGGGCGTTGCGGCAAAGCGACCAAAATCTTTCCGCTGGCGCTGATCTTTTCCTGTAATTCTGAAAACGAATATGTTTTATTCATATCTGTATAAGGTAATTTACTCTAGGCTGACAGATAATAACATATCGCCTTCTCTAAAATCAAGTTTTCCGGTTAAAATTGCGCCAAATTCCGAAGGGGCAGCTGCCTCGTTTATATCCTGTTTTTGCTCCTTTAAAGAGACTATTTTCACTCGACCCAGTTCAACCCCTTCTCTTTCTACGACAACAGGTGAATTTTTATTGATTTTACCCTCAAGCACCCTGCCTCCAGCAATCTTTTCCCCCTTCATCTCAAAAATGGCCAAAATCTCTGCTTTGCCCAAAACAGTATAATTTTTCTGGTCTTTAGCGGGGGCTTTCAATCTCTCCTCTAAATCTTTAAGTAAATCATAGATTATTCTATAAGATTTAACGCTTACCTTTTCCGTTTCTGCCAATTTGGCGATATTGGTAGAAATCGGGGTATTAAAGCCGTATATTTCCGCCCTTAAAGTCTTGGCAAGCATAATGTCAGATTGAGTGATTTCACCGGAAGACTTTTCAACCACCTCAATTTCTTTAGGTAAACAACCAAAAATCGCTTCCAGTGAACCCAAAACATCCGCTTTAAGAATTATTTTAAGTGTTTTTTTGTTTTCTTCGCTGTTTTTTTCCGCCGGAGCTTCTTTTTCCAATGCTTTTGTGCCCGCTTTAGGTAAACAGGAAAAACCCAAAACCTGTACCGGATCAGAAGGCAGGGCGATTTCTTTTATCTTTCCCCATTCATCACGAAGCATTTTCACCTTAGCGATTGTGCCGTCAATTTGAATTGAATCGCCTTTCTTTAAACTGCCGTTTTTTACAATTAAATCAATTAATGGACCGCAAAATTTATCCGCCCTTGATTCGATTACACAGGCTTCAAAGATTCCTTGTGGATCTGCTTTTAAATCCTGAAGTTCGGCCGTCAATAAAATCATTTCTAAAAGCTGGTCAACCCCTTCTCCTGTTTTAGCAGAAATCGGAACAGTAACAACATCGCCGCCGTAGCCTTCAACAAACACCTGAGATTCTGACAATTGTTTTTTTATTGGTTCAACCGAAGCCTCCGGCAAATCAATTTTATTAATCGCCACGATAAAAGGAATTTTGGCTTCTTTAATAATTTCTATGCTTTCTTTGGTCTGCTGCATAACTCCATCATTAGCCGCAACAACCAGAACAATCAAATCAGCCGCTTGAGCCCCACGGCAGCGCATCTGAGAGAAAGCTTTATGACCGGGAGTATCAATGAAGGTTATTTTTTGATTGCCAATTGAAATTTGATAGGCACCGATTGATTGAGTAATTTCCCCAAATTCTTTTGAAGCCAGCTTAGTTTTCCTGATAAAATCAAGAAGAGTGGTTTTTCCATGATCAACATGGCCCATAATCGTTACTACCGGCGGTTTTTTCTGTAAAGACATTTTTTACTCCGATCTTATGAAGTCTTTTCTTTTTTTTCTTTTTTCTTGGTTTTTTTTGGTTTTTCAGCAACTTTTTCTTCAACCTTAACCGCTTCCTCGTTACCTTGAATATCAATCTTGTATCCGGTCAATTTACTGGCTAAGCGAACATTTTGTCCGCCTTTGCCTATAGCCAAAGACAACTGGTCTTCCGGAGCAGAAATCAAGGCGGTTTTTTTGCTCTCGTTTATTTTTACCGTTAAATTTTCTGCCGGAGAAAGACTGGAAACAATAAATTTTTCCGGGTCTTCGTTGTATTGAACAATGTCAATTTTTTCACCCGAGAGTTCGGCAATAACCGCCTGCACCCGAACTCCTTTTTGGCCAACACAGCTTCCGACAGGATCAACCCCGGGTGTTTTAGAATAAACCGCAATTTTGGTTCTACTGCCCGCCTCTCTGGCAATCTCTTTAATTTCCACCGCTCCTGAAGAAACCTCAGGCACTTCTCTTTTAAATAAACCCCCAACTAAACCGGTATGACTGCGGGAAACAATAATTTGTTTACCCTTTAGTGTTTCTCTGATACCTTCAACATAAAAAGTCAGCCTCATGTTCAGATGATAGCTTTCTGCTTTATTTTGTTCAGAAGCAGGCATAATTGCTTCTCCTTTACCTAAATCAACCAAAATATTCTCGCCCTCAAAGCGGAGAATCATACCATTGATCAAAATCCCGACTTTCTTCTCATATTCTTCTAAAATTGAATTTTTCTCCGCTTCGCGAATCTTTTGAACAATAATATTTCTTGCCTGCTGAGCGGCAATCCGGCCAAAGCCGGCGGGGGTGATTTCTTTTTTCTTTTCTTCCTGTCCAATCGGCCAGGAAAATAACTTTGATTCGCCGGTTGTCGGGTCAACCAGAACATCATATTCAAACTCGTCACTGGTGCCGTAATCTTTTTTGTAAGCGGTAATTATAGCCAGCTTAATTGATTCCAAAACCGCTGACGTGTCAATTCCCCGCTCGGAAGCGACTTGAGCCAGTGCGGCCGCAAATTCTGTTCTTGGTATATTTACGTTTGCCATCTTTTGTATTTAAAAAGGCGAGTATCCCTCGCCCTCAACGCTATTTATTAAACCACTAGTAGTTTATCACCTTGAAGCAAAAAGGTCAATGCCATGTACTGGACACCTAGATGACGTACACTTTCCTCTTTGTTAAATATTCTCTGGGTGTATTGTACCCCAAAGACCGGTGGAACCGGTAATTATTGTACTTCTCATTAAACTTTTGGCATTTTTCTTTAAGTTGATTGATTTCCGGCAGTAGATCATCCTGCCAGTTAAAAAACTCATAAGTGGCTGTCTGGATAAACCTTTCTGCTCTGCCATTCTGTCTGGGGCAATATGGATCAGTAAAATAGTGAGGGATAAAGTTTTCCTGACAGGTTTTATGAAAGTTAAGAAGATACTCACTCCCATTGTCTGTTTGGATAGCTTTAATCTTGAAAGGAAAATAGTTTAAAACTTCTTCTAAGAAGAGACTTCCCGAGAGAGAAGATCCTGTTTCAAAAGCAGAAATGTAGCCCAGGCGGGAGAAACTGTCTACTGCGGCAAAAACATAGAACCTTTTGTTCAGAACATATAGGTGTTTGGTATCTATCTGGACTAATGATCCGGGTTCTTTCTCTTTTAGTTCTCTGGCGGCCTTAATTCTGGCAATAGACAGTTTTCGATGGGCTTTTTGTTTCTGATAATGCAGGGAGTTGGGCAGTAAGTTCTTGTGTCTGTTAATAATCTTTTGAATAGTAGAAGTTCCCAGTTTAATGCCTTCTCTTTTTAACTCTTCTGCGATTTCGTATTTGCTTTTCTCCGGATCATCTTTTCTGATTTGAATAACTTTTTGAATATAGACTAAGGGGGTAGTCATCTCTCTTAAGTGTTTTGGTCTTCGGGTGTCTTTGTTGTCTTCCAGGGTAATTAAACTGCCTGGATTAAACCGGTTTTTCCAAAGATAAAAAGTGTCTGGGGAAATGCCAAAATGTCTACAAGTTCCCCTGGCGTTTTTGCCATGAGACAAATACCAGTCTATCCAGAAAAGACGGACTTGGGCCTCATGAGAAAGGGAAACAATCTTGTTTTGAAAGCCTTTCGGCCAGATATAGCGTAACTTCATAGTTACGCCACTATACAATCCTTTCATACACCTTTTTAGGTGTACGTTATCTATCGCGTCCTAGACATGCCAAAAGATTGGTTAGCTTTCTTAAGATTAATGTATGATGAAGCTCTTTAATTTTCTTAGTAAGCTACTTTAAGGGCTTAAACTTGTAAGTTTTAAAATCATTGCACAAATAGTAATGGACAGAGGAAAAACCAGCAAAGGCAATACACTTTGGTTTCGTTTTTTTAACACATTCGCTGTTCTTGTAAACACAGTAAAACTTATCACTATCTGCACAATTACAAGATGGTTTAGGGCAAGGTATTGCATCATATGGTTGTTTAAAACACCTATCCTTACAAGATTGATAAGTGCACTTATCGGAGGCGTCGAGAGAATCATGTGGCGATGGACTTAAAAAAATAAACCCAATACCTAATGTGTGGCTTAAAAAGTAATTTAACCCCACGATTAAAACTGCTAATATTACTAAAATTGTTATTCTCTTCATGAGCTAAGCAAAGTAAATAACTGTTAAATAATAGTATATATCAACTTTCTGCGGTTAGCTTTCTTCAAATTCTTCCAAAATTTCCCTTTGCCTACGGGAAAGTTTTTCCGGAACTATAACCGAAAGACGAATATATTCATCACCGGTTGCCCCTCCGCGGGGGTTTTTAATCCCCTTGCCCCTAAGACGAACCATTGTTCCGGGCTGTGTTCCCGACCTGACTCTTAAATTAACTGAGCCATCAATTGTCGGTACTTCTATAATCGCTCCCAAAACCGCCTCTGAAAAGCTTATTTTTTTCTCCACATAAACATCAAGTCCCTCTCGTTTAAAGGTTTTATCGGTCTTAACATCAATCGTTAGGTAAAAATCGCCGAAATTAACCACTGACCCGTCATCAACCCCGGCGGGAATTTTAATTTTTCTTCTTTTACCTTCAATTTCAACCTCTTTTTCAACTCCTTTGGCTGCTTCCATAAAAGCCAAAGAAATACCATATCTTTGTTTGCGGGAAGCTCTGTTGCCGCCAAAAGGCGAAGCCCCGCCAAAAAACTGGGCAAAAATTTCAAACGGGTCAGAAAAGCCGCCAAAATCAAAACCTAAATCCGGTCCCTGCTCCCCACCATAGGTGGTGTAGGTATAGTTAAAAGGCCCTTGTTGGTAGTTTCTTGCTTGGCCGCCAAATGGCCCCTGGCTACCTCCAAATCCGCCTCCGGGTTCAAAAGCGGAATGGCCAAATTGGTCATAAGCCGACCTTTTATCTTTATTGGACAAAATTTCATAAGCCTCATTGACTTCTTTAAATCTTGTTTCTGCATCCGAGGCTTTGTTCCTGTCCGGATGCCAAGCCAGAGCCTGTTTACGGTAAGCCGCTTTCAGTTCTGCCTCGGAAGCACTTTTGGCAACGCCTAAAACCTCATAATAATCTCTTTTTGTTGTCATAAAAAAATTCTAAAAATCCCAATCCCCAAATTTGGATTTTGGAAATTGGGACTTATTTAGAAATTAGGTCAATTAGAAATTAGAAATTATTTAATAACTTCCCCTTCTTCGGCTTTTTCCTTGCCCGCCGTAGCCGAGTCAGGCTCGGCAGAGGTGGGTTCTCCTTGACCAGCACCGGTTTGCTGATTTGATCCGCCTGCGCCAGAGGCTCCGGCGGACGAGTACATCGCCGCGCCGACTTTTTGCAGTTCATCAGAAAGTTCCTTGGTTTTGGTTTCTATTTCCTCTACCTTTTCTGATTTCAAGGCCTCGCGAAGAGCGTTTATTTTCTCTTCCACTGGTTTTTTGATATCGGCACTGACTTTGTCACCCGCATCTTTAAGGGTCTTTTCGCTGGTGTAAATTAGATTCTCCGCGATATTTTTGATTTCGACCATTTTTTTCTTGGCTTCATCTTCCGAGGCATGCATTTCCGCCTCTCTGGTCATTCTTTCAACTTCGTCTTTAGACAGACCGGTTGAGCCTTTAATAGAGACACTCTGGGTTTTGCCGGTCGCCTTATCCTTGGCAGTAACATTTAAGATGCCGCTGGCGTCAATGTCAAAAGTCACCTCAATTTGCGGAACCCCCCGGGGGGCCGGCGGAATGCCGTCAAGAACAAATCTGCCCAATGATTTATTGTCCGTCGCCATCGGTCTCTCGCCCTGGAGAACATTAACTTCAACCTGGGTTTGATTATCCGCGGCAGTCGAAAAAACCTGCGATTTTGACGTCGGAACCGTGGTGTTGCGTGGAATCAAAGGAGTTGAAACACTTCCCAAAGTTTCAATTCCCAAAGTCAACGGCGTTACATCTAAAAGAAGAACGTCTTTAACTTCACCCCCCAAGACTCCCGCCTGAACCGCAGCCCCAAGCGCCACCGCTTCGTCCGGATTGACTGACCGGTTTGGTTCTTTGCCAAAAACCTGTTTAACCGCCTCAATCATTTTGGGCATTCTGGTCATGCCTCCGACCAAAATCACTTCATCAATATCGGAAGTAGTCAATTTTGCATCTTTAAGGCAAGCTTTAACCGGTTCAATTGACCTTTCAATTAAATCAGCAGTCAGGCTTTCCAGCTTTGCCCGGGTCAGCTTCATTGTTAAATGAAGCGGACCTTCTTTTCCCTGAGTGATAAACGGCTGATTGATTTCTGCCTCCATCGAGGAGGAAAGCTCGATTTTGGCTTTTTCCGCCGCATCCCGAAGCCTTTGCAGAGCCTGCGGGTCTTTGGTCAAGTCAACTCCGTTTTCTTTTTTAAACACCTCGGCAAGCCAGTCGAGAATCTTTTTGTCAAAATCATCCCCGCCCAAATGGGTATCACCATTAGTCGCCTTAACCTCATAAACCCCTTCGCCCAGCTCTAAAATTGAAATGTCAAAAGTGCCGCCGCCAAAATCATAAACCGCGATTTTTTTGGCACCTTTTTTGTCAAGACCGTAAGCCAAAGCAGAGGCGGTCGGTTCGTTTAAAACCCTCTTGACATTAAAACCGGCAATTTCACCCGCTTGTTTGGTCGCCTGTCTTTGCGAGTCATCAAAATAAGCCGGGCAGGTAATAACCGCATCGGTGACCTTATCGCCCAAATAAGCCTCGGCGTCTGTTTTTAATTTTTGCAAAACCATGGCCGAGATCTCCTGAGGGGTAAAAACTTTTCCCTCAACTTCAACACAAGCCATGCCGTTGGGGCCGGAAACAATTTTATAAGGCAGCCATTTCATATCAAACTGAACCGAAGGATCAGTAAACTTTCTGCCCATTAGCCTTTTGACTGAAAAAATGGTTGATTTTGGCCTTAAAATCATCTGCCGCTTTGCTGCGTCGCCGACCAGATGATTAATCGGATCAACCACCGAAGGCACAATATTCCTTCCTTCGGCACTAAAGATAATCTTCGCTTTGCCGCCCTCCATAATCGCGACCTCCGAAAAAGTGGTTCCTAAATCAATTCCAACAATTTTTGACATATAAATTAACCTCCTTTATAAACTTTAACTTTTGCCGGTAATAATATTTTTCCTTTAAATAAATAGCCTTTTTGCAAAACTTCGGCGACCTTATTCTTATCTCCGCCGGAAATTACTTCAACCGCTTCCATTGTTGTCGGATCAAAAAAAGCCCCTAAGCTTTCTATCTCCTCAAGTCCCTCAGCTAATAATACTTTCTTAAATTCCGTTACCGCAATATCCAAACCCGTATCTTTTAAATGCTCCGCGGCCTTTTCCAAATTAGCCAGAGTATCTAATAATTTTAAAATCAGCTCGGCGTTGGCAAAATTAACAAAGTCGTTTTTTTCCTTGTCAAGCCTTTTTTCCAGGTTTTGATAATCAGCCAAGGCTCTTTTCCAGTTTTCCGTCAGCCCTTTTATTTCTGCCCGTAAATCCCTGCCGCAATTTTCTTGTTTTGTTTTTTTTGCCATAATCACCAGCCATTAAAAATCTCATCAATTAATTCCCCAAAATATCTAAGGGTGGGAAATACCCGGCCGAAATTCAAGCGCGCCGGGCCAACGACACCAATAATCCCTTTGATCGGCCCAACTTCAAAATGGCGATAAATAAACCCACACGGTTCAAAAAGATCATTTCCCAAATCGCTTCCCAAAAGCATACATATCGGACTGTCAAGACTTTGCCTATTGATGATTTCCTGCCAAAACTCTTCTTCGTCTAAATGAGAAAACAATGCTTTGGTTAAATCAATATCAAAGAACTCCGGCGCATCTAAAATATTCGCCATGCCGGCAGTATAAACATCACCCTTAGTAGTGGTTGCCACCGCCAATTCCTTGGTTCTAATGGCCAGTTCCCTGGTCATTTCCCGCAACAACCTGTCCATTTCGTGCCGGGAATCCCAAACTTTTTCTTTGACCGCTACCTCATCTGCCAACGACATTTTGGTTTCTTTCATTAAGTTGCTGACATAATATTTTAAAGCGATCGGTGTCGGCAACCTGCCTGAAGACGAATGAGCCTTTTTTAAAAAGCCTTCTTCGGTTAAGGCTACCATTTCATTTCTGATCGTTGCCGGCGAAACATTTAAGTTATATTTTTTCTCAACCGTTTCCGATCCGACGGGAAGAGCGGTACCAATATATTCTTCGATGATCGCTTTCAGAATTTTTGTTTGTCTCTCGGATAATATCATCAGTTAGCAATATTAAAGCATGATTGCTAATTCTTGTCAAGAGGAAATTTGTGTAGTGTCGTTATCAGTTAGTAGAGACGATTCTATTGACCACTAACTGGCGGAATTCCGGGGAAAGACTGACCCAATAGGCGCTAAAACCGGTTACTCTTACTATTAAGCCGGGGAAGTTTAAGGGATCTTTATTGGCTGCTAATATTTGTTTTTTATCTATAATATTTAAATTAATTTGAGTCCCGCCTTTTTTAAAATGGGTGGTAATTAGGTCAATAAGATGTTTTTCTACCACTTCGTTGTCAGTTGATATTCCCGACGGATCAATGTCTAATTGTAAGGGAGCAGTGTTGCCCCAGCCGGATTGGACGCTGGCTACTGCCACTGCCAAGGCGGTGGGAGCGCCGTCTTTTCTGAATCCCGGATCCGGATTTGACCCATGCGATATTGGTTCTCCTTCTTTACGGCCATTGGGAGTTGCCCCTAAAGTCTTTCCCATCCCAATTGTGGCAGCCCAAGAGAAAAGTCCCGGAATCATATTAAATCCGTTCGGAGTAGGTTTTTCTTTAACTAAATTGGTAAAAGTTTTCGAAATTTTTACTGCCCATTCGTCTGCCTCGGAATTGCCGAAGCCATAACGATGATCAATATTTTTCATCATTAACCGGGCTCTTTCGCCTTCTATTCCCTCCCAATTATTATCAAGATGATCTAGTAATTCTTGCCAGCTTAGTCTCTTTTCTTTTTCCACTCTTTGTTCAATTGCCGCAAAAGAATCGGCAACGGTGGCCAGGGCGGCTCCGTCAACACAGAGATTATAGAATTCCACTCCGCTGGTGGCAGGAGAGCTACCGCCGGCAGAAGCGTCCAATCCCTTTTCAATCGGACCGTAACAGAGTAAATCTAATACCAGTTCCGGAAAAACTTCAGCCATATGAGTAAGTTGGAAATCGATACTCTCGGCCGTTCCTTCAACGGCGGTTGTAAGATGATTTTCAAAATATTGCCAGAGTTTTCCGGTGCTTGGCGGTGTCTGCAAATCAGCCATCATCTCTCGGAAGGCAACGTCAAAAACAACCCCAAAATTAATTTTGACACAGTCGTTAAGAGTGTATTCTCTTCCCGGAATTGCTGACCAATGACAACCGGAGTATGCTCTTTTTCGAGCCAACTCAGGAGGGTAACCATTCTTTATAAATCCAGCTATGGTATTATCACTTCCCAAAAATTTAGGAATCCCTGTTTTATCCTCAACCATAATTTTTACGCCGCGGGCTAAAAGACCAGGATCAACATTTTCTCCGACACAAACACCAATATTGGCGGGAATCTTAAGACGATGAGCCGCCTCTAAAACAAGATAGGAAAGCTGACTGGTGACGTCTTTACCGTTTTCATCCGGGCCGCCGAGCTGAATATAGGCGGTATCGCGCAGGAGTAAACAGGCAAGGTGGAAAATTGCTTCTTCGTTACTGAGCGTAGCCGCGGCTTTTTCGCGGTCATAATAAGGTTGGAGCAACACGTCCAGCCTTCCCAGCGACCCGGAACCGTTGTACATGCGGGCGGCCATGTCATACCACAGAATCCATTGACACGCTTCCCGAAAATTCCGGGGAGGCTCATTAACTAGGCATTCATTGATTTCTGCCATTTGTAAAAGATTTTCTTTAAGTTGCGGGTTTTGCTCCTCAAGAGCCATTCGTCCTGCCTCTTGAGCGTTGCGGCCGATCCAACTTTTCATTCCGACAACAACATCTTCCAGGCCGTTGTAGAATCCTGCCTTTTCTGGGTTAACTTGACGATATCTTGCTATTTTTTCAAGAATTCCTTGCCAACCAAGCTCAAGACCAATATACAAGTCTTGGCAAAAATGTTGCCCCGCTCCAATCGCTCCATCTAATTTATATTTTTTTCTGGTTGCGGCTAACTCCGGAGGAACAGGGATGTCGGGGTTCCAGCCAACTTTTCGATAAGAACCAAAATTAACCATGTAGCCGCCGGCAAGAGAACTTTCAGGGTCAATATAGGGGGGATGTTTTTCTAAAAGACGGCGGAAATTTCTTCCTACCATTTCGGCACCGAAAAAACCGCCGCTGGGATGGTTACTCTCTATACCAAAGAATTCTTCTCTGATACGAACATCTTTAATTGGCATACCCGAACCACTGGTCGCATCAACCATTTCTCTGATTTCTGCTGGTGGAGGAATGATTGAGTGGTCATCATAATCCATGACAATCGCCAGTTGTTGTTTGATTCGGGTATGTTCCAGTTTGGTCTTGACCAAATCATCCAACCGCTCACGGAAAGTAGGTTTTTCGCCGGTCGGGAGAGCCTCCACTCCCAGAGGAATAAATCCCGGAGAAAAAATATCAAATTCTCTTCTCATCTTTTAAGGAAAAATGTTTAATTAATTATGTTATTTTTGTTTTAGTCTTTAATAAATCTTTTGTCAACGGTCTGTACTGGTGTAACACTACGTCTATGCTAAGATAGAACTGTGTTCAACCGATATTCTAAAGGATTAGTTGTCTTTATTTTTCTGGCTTTTTTTCTTTTTGTTTCGCTTTTTTTGGTCCAACAAACCCAGGTTTTTAAACAACAAGCTGAAGGGGAAAGGGCGGTAAACTTTGAAATCCTTCCCCGAGAAGAAATTAAAAGAATCTGGCCTTTTTTCGCTCAAGGCGGAGAAGAAGCTTCTTTAATGTTAAAACCAGCTGAAAACGAGATTAAACAACTTTCCCCCCAGCTTATAAGAATAGATCATGTTTTTGATTTTCCCGATTTGGATCAAAGGGTTGAGGAAATTGTTGCTTTGGGGGCTGTTCCTTTCTTGTCTTTGTCTTATTTTCCCAAATTTATTTCCGTAAATCCGACTGATTTTCCCGCTTCTTTGTCGGATTGGCAAGCACTGGTTGAGAAAACGATTCAAAGATACAGCGGAAAAACGGAAAAAAATATCTCAGGAATATATTATGAGGTTTGGAATGAGCCGGATTTGTTTGGGAAAATAAGTCCGGAAACATATTTTTCTCTCTACCGGTCTTCTGTCACTGCCGCAAATAATTGTACTGACTGCAACCTCTTTAAAATCGGCGGTCCGGCCATTACCACTTTAAAACCAAATTCGCCCTGGATGACCGGCTTTTTGAATTCGGTTATAAATTCTTATCTCCGACTGGATTTTGTCTCGTGGCATTCATACCAAAAAGACCCCGCCAAAACAGTGACTGAAATTGAGTCGTTAAAAAATCTGCCTTTATTTAAACAGCTTCCGCCAGCAACCGAAATTATCATTTCCGAGTGGGGGTCGGTACCGGAAGTTTCCCCTCTTCATGATTCTTACTTTGATGCCAGCCATAGCGTTGAGGCTGTTTCAAAAATTGGAGATTCCTTAGATAAACTTTTTGCTTTTGAGTTGGTTGACGGTCCCTCTTTGAAAAAAAAACAGTTTTGGGGGAGATGGGGGCTTATTACCAATAAAGCTTTTGGGCTGGTTGCTAAACCTCGATATTATGCTTTTCTTTATTTAAACAAACTCCTTGCCTATCGATTAACGGCTCTTTCGTCGTCGCCGGACATTGGAGCAATCGGCTCAACTGACGGCAAAGAAGCTTATACTTTAATTGTCAGCCGGGGAAACGATGGAGACAATTCCCAACCCTTTCAGGTTAAGCTTAATCAACCGCTGGCCGGCAAATACCAGGCAAAAATATATTCTCTTGACTCACAACACAGCCCCAACGAGCCTTCTGCCGTGGAAGCTGTTTACGCTAAAAATAGCCTGCCCATCAGTTTTCCCAGCGCCAGAAACGGCGTTTATTTAATTGAACTGGTAAGAACTTCTCCTGCTTTAATTACTGTTCTGGGCGCCGCCAAACTAACCTCAATGGTTCCGCCTTTGGCTTTTGCTATAAAACAAACAGGCGGAAATCTAAATTCCGGCGAGATTAATTTTACTTTCAAAAATAACTGGAGCCAGAACGACAGCGCTAAACATGTTTTACTGGAAACACAAGATAGCCAGCAAAATCAATTTGCCGCCTGGGTTGACAGAGATGATTTAGGATTAAATCTGCATTTAAACCAAACGGTTTTACCGATTGCCTGGGAGAACGAAAGCTGGCATTCTTTATCGTTTGCTTTTGACAATACAAAAATGACACTGACGTTAAAAGTTGATAACCGGGAAAAACAAACTACCTTAAGCCCGGCAACGCCGATAACTTTTGGACAGATTTTATATATCGGCGGACAGGCGAATGGGGAAAATTCGGCCGAAGGATTAATAGATAACTTAAATATTTCCCTGAACAATCAAATTATTTATCAAAAAAATTTTGATTAGCTTCCGGAATTAGCAGATTGGGGTTCAATAATTTCTTCAACCGAAAACAAAGTTTCTTTCCAGTGCGAAAACTTTTTCCCCAAGTTTAAGACCATTGATAATTCCTTAAACTTAAACAGTCTAGAAATAAATAAATAAACCAAAAGGCCAACCCCAAGAGAAATTAAAGTTAAGAGCAAAAGAGGAAGGCTTTTGGTGGTGTCAAAAACAAAGTTATCCAAAATTCTCATTGACCCCCAAGAGAAAAAACCGGCGATCAATGAAGCAATTATCATTTTAAGCCACGAAAATAAATTATTGTTATTAACAAATTTCTCTTTACGGAAATTAAACACCAAAAGCAGGGCAATTAAATTAAAGACGTTGGCAATTGAAAAAGCCAAAGCCAGCCCAAAAATACCTAAATTTAAACTAAAAATTAAAATTAAACTCAAAACGACACTAACCGCAACTGAAATAAGACTAACAATAAAAGGCGTTTTGGTGTCATGCAGGGCGTAAAAACCTCTGACTAAAAGCTGGCTGGCGCTTTGAGAAAAAATTGAAAAGGCAACCGCCGCCAGGGTTCTGCTGGTCATAATGGTGGCAATCCAGGGAAAAGATTTCGCCCCATAGGCAAACCGAACCAACTGGACTCTTAAAACCAGAAAAATTGCCGTTGCCGGGAAAGATAAATAAAGGATTTGATCAAAAGACCGCCTTAAGGTAGTTTTAAACTCCTCTTCCTGTTTTTGGGCAAGCTGAAGAGAAAGTATCGGAAGAGCCGCCTGACCGACAGAAGTACCCAAAAGCCTTACCGGCAAATCAACCAGCCTATGAGCCAAATAATAAATCGTCAGCGACCCTGGCGCAAGTGAGGTTGCTAAAAAAAGGGAAACGGTTGCCTCAATTTGGCTGGCAGCTAAAGCCAGTGTGCGGGGAAGCATTAATTTAATCACTTTTTTTACCCCGTGATCTGAAAAATCAAAAGAGAAAGAATATTTAAATCCCAATTTTAAAAGGAGCGGCAGTTGAATCAGTAAATGAAAAAAAGCGCCGACCAAAACCCCGATTGTTGCCGCCCAAATACCAAAAAACCGAGATAAAAATACCACCGAAAGAATAATTCCTAAATTATAAACAACCGGTGACAGAGAAGGCAGTAAAAAGCGTTGATTTGATTGGATCATCGCGGAAAAAAAATTTGAAACCAAGAAAAGTATTTGAGCAAAAAGCATTACCCGAGTCATTTGGGTCATTAAATTTATCTGGCTGGCGGAAAAATTGCCGGTGATTAAGGTTGAAATTGGTTTGGCAAAAATAAAAACGATCGCCGCCAAAACAATAAAAAAGGTCATAAGTATATTGATCAGGGATGAAGCCAGCCGATAAGCGCTTTTTTCATCAGAAGTCAAACTTTCGGAAAAAACGGGAATAAAAGCAGCCGACAAAGCCCCAATCACCACTAATTGAAAAATCATATCCGGCAGGCGAAAAGCAGCGTAATAAACATCCAGCTGAGAACTACAGCAGGCGTAAAAATTCGCCACCAACAATCTTTCTCTTAAAATCCCCAAAATCATAGAAACTCCGTAAGTCAGAGAAATGACAAGCGCGGCAGAAAAAATGCCGGATTGACGGCGGG
>Ga0210057_1002382_pt1 | contig 26968 bp, 21 predicted proteins | sample CryGeyCG2114_010_2_FD_183968 | JGI IMG/M metagenome (GOLD analysis project Ga0210057, IMG submission 183968) | Groundwater microbial communities from aquifer - Crystal Geyser CG10_big_fil_rev_8/21/14_0.10 (SPAdes) (version 2) | ecosystem: Environmental > Aquatic > Deep subsurface > Groundwater ...
GCCGTTTGATTTTTTCAGGCTCTAACAGTCCTTGGAATTTTTCTATCTGTTCTTTAGGAATTTTCTTCATAAATAATGGCAGTCGGGTCTCTGGATACTTCCAACCTTGGCTGGGGAGCTAGGGATCCGCTTCGCTAGAACCATGCTCGGCTTCGCCTGCGCTTTAGAAACCGACGGTTTCTAACGCTCGCTTCGCTCGCTGTTTTCCTCCACGGGGAGACACTTCCGTTTCTCCCCGACCCCCTCTCAAAGGTTCAATCCCTAGCCAAACAACCGGAGCAAAATTTTAATGCCAAAAGGCATAAAAATTTTACTTGCTGGGGAGCTAGGGATCGAACCTAGAGTCTTCAGGTTCAAAGCCTGACGTGTTACCATTACACCACTCCCCAATGTTTGCAAATACCTTGTACCCAACCATCGATTTTTCTAACTAATGTAATGCTGTTAGGTACGTGTATTCTTACTAATCCATTATACTCTTTTCCTATATTTTTTCTTTTCGGACTTAAATTGTTCCGCTTAAAATAAACTCGAAATGCGGTTTTTGGAACATTCAGCGCGGATGACCAAAATTTTAAGGCTTTTTTTAAATCTCCTCTCTCATGAATATAAAGCTCAAATTTTATTTTTTCAATAGGCGCTTTAGAAAATTCATTTAACCACTTTCTAAACACAACGATCATAAGAGGGTCCGAATTAGAAAATTTAATATTCGTGCCTGAATGATAATATTTTTCTTTAGACCCTTCCGCCCAATAAAGAGCTATCCCTAAAAGAAATCTTTCTCTTTTTGTTAATTTACTAATGTCTTTTAGTGCTTCGGTTTTTGTTCTTTCCCACCTCTGCATTCTTAGCAAATGGACTTTCTCCCAACCCCTTTTCATTGCGGCTAATTTCTTTGCTGTGAGGCGTTGTTTCTGTTTTTTAGATAAATTTACGCTTCGCAACCATAACGACAATGTAGATTTGGAAACAGGCACTTTTTGAAGAATTTCTCTGTACGACAGCCCCTTTCCCCTCAATTTTAGAGCAATTTGTTTTTCGGCTTGTTTTTGAACCATGGTATATATAATAAAATTATACCACCGTGGTTCGATAGTTACAAACTCCTATTTCCCCGAAATTATTTTTGAAACCGCAAGTTCCAAAGGAAGGGTTTGATGAGGACCCGCGTATCTTTCGTTTGCCGTTTGTAACAGCGTAACAAGAGAATTTTGAATATCTTCCGCATTTACTCCGTCCAATTTTTCCAGAAAATAATCATAATCCCTCTCGCCGACCATCTCTTTCATTTTTACGGTGAATGACGAGCTAATCTTTGAAAGAAATAAAAAGCGGTAATTGCGTATAAGCATCTTCAAAAATAGATCGGCTGACGCTCCGGCTTTTTCTATTTCGGATATGTTTTCGATGGCGCGCGGAAGATCTTTTTTAAAAATAGAATCCATGAGCCTTTGAGCTAAATGTACCGATGGAACTCCAAAAGCTTTTCTTATTTCATCCTCTCCCACCTCTTTTCCTCCGAGAGAACGCACCTGTGTTAGATAATTCATCGCGTCTCTCAGCGAACCCTCGGAAAGAAAAGCAAGAAGAATTGCCGCCTCATCTTTCAAGATAATCCCCTCTTTTTTTGATACTTCTTTCAATGTTTCAGCAATTAATTTTTCGGAAAGGGGTCGGAATTTAAAATGCTGGGTTCTCGAAATAATGGTTTCGGGCATCTTTTCAGGCTCAGTCGTCGCCATAATGAACATAGCGTGCTCCGGAGGCTCCTCCAATGTTTTTAAAAAGGCGTTAAAAGCGTCTTTAGTCATCATATGCGCTTCGTCCACTATATACACCTTGCGCCTGCCTTTTGAGGGCATTAAAAGCACCTGTTCTTTTATCGCGCGGATATCGTCAATTCCGCGGTTTGAAGCGGCGTCTATTTCAATAAGATCAAGAGTGCGGCCGGACGAAAAATCAGAGCATACTTCGCACTTATTGCACGGCCCGGGGTCTTTTTCGCAATTCACGGCGCGCGCGAGAATACGCGCGACGCTTGTTTTGCCGGTACCGCGCGGTCCCGAAAAAAGATAAGCATGGCTTATCCTATGTTCCTCAAGATCGCGCTTAAGAGATTCCGTTATATGCTCCTGCCCCCTGACTTCTTCAAAAGTCTGGGGTCTGTATTTTCTATAAAAAACCGAATGTTCCATGACGATATTATATAAGAAATAAAAATAAATTCAATATTTATAATACCAACCTACTAATATATATGAATAATATGAATTGATTTTATTATTCGCAGTGTTCGCATGCATTCATATTGTTCGCATTACGCTAAACTTTAAAAACAATAAGTTTATATCCTACAAAATTCCAGATCAAAGCCGAGGCAGAGCCGGCAACCGCTCCGATATTAGCCCAGCCGGTCTGGCCAATACCGAATTGTGGACCAACAACATTTACTACGAGAGAGGCGACCCCGACATTTATCAAAAGACCTATGAGGCTGACGAGCAAAAATTTTACGTATTCTTTGGCCGCGGCGGCATCTTCTTCGGATTTAGACTCGGTTGCGTCACGCGGTTTTTTGAATGTCCAAAATTTATTCCATAAATAACTGTTTATATTCGCGACAATAAAAGAAATTGTTTTGAAAACGGAAAATACGATACCCGCGGCCGAACCCGAAACCAATATCAAAAAATTTAATATCCCAAAATCGATCGCGGTAGATAAAAATCCGGTAACGCTGAATTTGGCGAACTGATACATAAAAGGCAGCCATCGCGCTAAAAACTTCCCCAGCCAAATGCCGAACATCCACAATAAAGGCACCCCAAAAAGAAGAACAACCGCGCGATATGGGATATCCACATTCAAGTTGGCAAATATAGGTATCGCAAAAATTCCGGTAATAAATCCAGCCAATGCCGCGTAAAAATAATCTTTTTTATTCATAACTTTTAATTTTCGTGGTTTTTACCGAGACTTCTGACCTGTTCGAATTCTCCGCGAAAACCGAGAAAATATTTTTTAATGATAAAAAATACCAAATAAAAACCTACCAGAGAAATAAAAAGCGCCGATCCCACGTAACGATCTATTGAAAGAAGACCCTCCGAAAATAAAAGAGTAACCGCCGATAAAAAATAGATAAGAGTCGGGGATGCTATCTTATCCATAGTTGACGGTAAGAAGGTATGAGTGTAGGCGGTATATATTATAAAAATGGCATATAGCGAAAAAATGGCGGTCATAAGAACTTCCGGAGATTCTTTCGGGTCGCGACCCAACAAGAAGAATATCCTCATAGAAACAAAACTGATCCATAAAAATGATATACCAACGGATAACGCCGAAGAAAACCCGACATGCTCTTTTTTATATTCTCCGTAATACATTTCGGTCATTATCCAGACGAGCAATATCGGCGCGAGCAGCCACCAAACCGAAAGATCAGCCACAAGCGACCCCGCTATCTGCTTAAACGCCAATAAAATATTGTAGGCAAACTCATACATGCTATTTTTTATACTTGTTGTTTATTTCTTCTTCTATTATTTGTTTCGGCACGCCGTATTTTAAAGATGAAAGCGCTTTTATGGCTTCTGCTTCTCTCGGGTTTCCGCTTCTTGGAGGGAGGGTTTCAATATTGAACGGTTTGACTGTTTTACCGTCCATTAGGGTTTTTAAATAGACGTGATAATTTTCTATGTTCATGAGGTCATGCCCCGAAAAAACCGGCTCAAAATGTTTTTCGAGAAAATCGGCATCCTCTCGTCCGATTCTGAACGACGCAATGGTCCCGGTATTCCCAAAAACCGCTTTTCTTACGTCTTCCGTCAATTGCCCGATAAATTGATGCGCGAGAATAAGGTTTAGGCGGAATTTGCGGGCCTCCGAAAGAATTGTTGTGATGGAGGGAGTTGTAATATTTTGGAATTCATCCAGATACAAATAATAATCATTCCTCATGTCCCCGGAAACATCAAACCTTGAAAAAGCGGCCATTAAAATTTTACCAACTATAATCAAACCCAAAAGTGATGAATTGAGCTCTCCAAGGCGTCCTTTGGCAAGATTAACCAAAAGAATTTTTTTTTCATCCATCACTTCGCGAAAGCGGAAAGCGGACTTTTCCTGTCCTATGATTGGCCTCATTATTTCGTTTGAAAGAAAAGTATCAAACTTGGAAGTTATATATGGGACCATATTCTGTAAAGAATGCTCTCCTCCGGCCTTCTCGGCTACTTCTTTCCAAAAAGCATTGACTATCGGATTGCGCGAACGCGACAATTTGAGATCGCGAAATTCTTTTTCGGTAAATACGCGCGCGATCTCAAGAAGAGTGCACCCCGAAGACGGGTCCTCCATAACCAAATGCGCGGCATTCCTAAAATATTGCTCAAACATCGGCCCTCCGGCAATCTGCATGTTATAAAGTTTGTTGAATATCTGCATCAGCTCGTCTATGATGAATGTTTTTTGTTCCGGATGCGCCGGGTCATATTCAAGAAAGTTAAGACCCATCGGCCTTTCGGTATTCCCCGGATCAAAATAAATAACATCCTCTACCCGATTGGCTGGTATCAACCCGAGAATATCCGACACCATATCTCCATGTGGGTCGAGCACGCAGACGCCTTTTCCATCGGCAATATCCTGATATATCATACTTTTCAAAAATTCGGTCTTGCCGACACCGGTCTGTCCAATGATATACATATGTCTTCTGCGGTCATCGTCTTTTATGCGTATCTCGGTCTCCTCTCCGCGGTAAATATTTTTTCCGAGCAAAATCCCCGTTTGGGAAACATTTGATGGAGCGGGCGCGCTTTTGGCTTTGAGCATCTTTAATTTTGGCGCGGAAAGAGTACCCGCCGGAAAATGAAAAACACTCGTAAGCTCGGATGCATTCAAATAAATTGAGGACGCCCTATCAAAAAGCCTGAACGAATAATAATAAAGCAGACGTTCTAAAGCCGACCCCAGCATTCGTATGAATTTAAATTTATTACCCTGGGGTTCGGAGAATTGTAAGAAAGAGCTTTCAAGCTCCCTGATGATGGCGCTTGCCTCCTCAAAGGTTGCGGCCGATGCTATCAGACGCAAATTAACCTTAAAAACGGGGGATGAAATTTTTTCCTCAACAAGCTTAAGCCCCTCCTCATCAAATTTGGAAGGAGTATTTTTATTGTTATTCTTTTTACCGGAAAAAATATCGTTTATCTCATCGATGATAATTCCAAACCAACCCTCCTTGCCGACGGAAGTGATATTTCTGCCTTCTTTTAATTCTTTAATAACGTGGCGAACGCGCCTTTTAAAACTTCGTTCGGCCGGGTAGATGGCTATTTGCATCGCCGCGCCCTCTCCTTCTTTTTTTAATTTTGAAAATGCATTCGCGATAACTTCCAAAGGGTCAGCGTCAAGTCTTCTGTATGTGCGAATGGGCAACGCGTAAGTTTCTTCAAGACGCAAAATTGATCCGGCGCTTCCGCCCTCCGAATTAAAAATATTATAATCTTCTTTTTTTAATTCGATATGCGCGTGCGGATACAAACTTTCAAGCTGTTTTTCAAAAAGACGCCCAAAATTTTTAGGAACCGATACGTAAAAAATCGTTTCTTCCCCTATATGGGATAAAGCAAGCTCAAGGACGAAATACGGCTTATACCCGAACGAGACTTTATCCGAAATTGTTGCCATCCCGCTATAAAACTGTTCCATGACCGAGATAACTTCCCTAAAACCTTGGGCTGTGGTTTTAGAGCCTTCTTCGGAAAAAGTTACCTCATATAATATGTACCCCAAAGAATTGAGGAGATTTTTCTTCTTCCTAATACGGTCAACTATAAAAACGCCCGCCACCAGAGCGACTATCGCAAAAAGCGAGAATATATATATGTATAATAATAATTGGTTCAAGATCATTTTCCCAAATATCCTTCCGCGATCAGCCGGTCGTGAAAATCGTCCGTCAAATGAGGATTGTTTAACTTTCTGACGACTTTAAGAGCATTTAATAGGCCGTGCTCTCCGGCTATAGATAATAACTCGTCGATCTGCTTATGATGAGATTCGTCGGCAAGGGCGTGAGTATGCTTTTCTACCTCTTCCGGCTTTAAACGATAGTTTTCCGAAATTACCTCATCGGGCGACTCCCCCGCCTCCTTTAGAATTTCTTTTGTTGCGTTAAAACGCTCTTTTTCTCCCGCGCTTGAACCCAGTTTTTTCTTTCTTTCTCTAAGTTCCTGCTCAAGCCAGCTAATTTCCTCCTCGGGTGAAGAAAGAGGGTTTTCGGGTGTTGAAATCATAGTTTTATATTACAATATAAATATGTCCCATTCCAGCGCGGAAAAAAACGTAGTTGTGAGTATTGTTTTAATAATGGTTATAGCCGCATTTTTTAGGTTTTCGGCGCTTGACCTTTTCCCGCCAGGGCTTTACCCGGATGAGGCAATGAACGGAAATAACGCCCTTTTGGCGTTAAATTCGAACGAACCGGAAGGCGGATTCAAAATGTTCTACCCCGATAACAATGGACGGGAGGGCTTATTTATGAACATTATCGCCGTATCCATATCGGTGTCCGGAAACGAGCCGTGGGCGATAAGGATAGTTTCCTCATTTTTCGGTCTTGCCGCGGTATTGGGCGTTTTCTTATTCGCGCGGGAGCTTTTTCGGGATCGCGCGGGCGACCTTAGGATATTCGGGATGAATAAAAATACGCTCATAGCTCTTACGGCAAGCTTCTTTCTTGCGACAAATTTTTGGCATATTATTTTTTCGCGTATCGGATTTCGCGCGATCATGGCTCCGGCGTTTCTTGCGTGGGGTCTCTATTTTTTATGGCTTATTTTTAGAGAAGATTTTTCACATAATAAAAAAGCTTTGGCTGTCGCGGCCGGCGGAATACTTTTCGGACTGGGATTTCATTCATATATCGCCTATCGGGTCGTTCCGGTTCTTCTTATATTTCCGTTTTTGATGATATGGAAAATACGAAAAAGTTTTACTTTCGGAAAACCTGGGTGCCTCTGGTGCGTCTTTACTCTTTTTATATTCTTTGTTTTTATCACCGTCCTTCCGCTTTGGCTTTATTATATTGATAATCCGGCGGATTTTTTCGGGCGCACCTCACAAATCTCGATCTTTTCTTCGGAAAATCCTCTCAAGATACTGGGCTCCAATCTCCTAAAAACGCTTGGGATGTTCTGGTTTTCGGGCGACTACAACTGGCGGCATAATTTTGCGGGAGCGCCCCAACTTTTCTGGCCAATCGGCTTGCTCTTCGCGCTCGGAATAATTGTCAGCGTAATTAATATTTTCTCCGCCAAAGGCGGATCCGCCTCTGGCGGAAAAAAATTATCCACTCGTTTTCTTGAGGTCGCGACCTCGCCCGAAAAATTCCTCGGAGCATGGTTTTTCATCGGACTTTTTCCTGTCATATTTTCGGCCGAAGGCATCCCTCATGCTCTCCGCGCGATTATTATCATCCCCCCGGTCATGATAATAAGCGCCATCGGTTTTATTTTTCTTGCTGAGAAAATAAAAATAAAAATAGATAAAAACGAAACGGCTTACCCCGAATACGCCCACCAACTCAAAAGAATAAGAAAAGAAATTGTTATTTTGTTTTTTGTTTTTATGTTCGCCCTTTTGGGAGCATCTTTTAATAAATATTTCCTTCGCTGGGGACCCCACCCCGACGTATATTCTTCTTTTAGCGGAGATTATGTGAAGATAGGAAAATGGCTGAATGAAAAGCCACAAGAAATAACAAAATATGTTATAATTAACGCGTCAGGCACCGAGGTTAGAATCCCGGGATCGAATAAAACCCTCCCTATGCCGGCGCAAACGGTTATGTATATAACCGATACCTGGACCGCGAAAAACCAACAACTCCGTAATTTTAAATACTTGCGTCCGGACGAAATCAACCTCATAACTTGCGACAATAAATGTTATATAGCATTACTTGAATCCGATATAAATATTTACCGCCAAATAAAACTAAAAATAGGAGAGCATTTTATCTATACCGATGACGGAATTATTTTAATAGAAAAATAAAATGATAAACAAAAATCTATCGAACGCCATTGCCGGTCTTCTGTTGCTGACGATGTTTTTGGTGATGTTCTTCTCTGTGCTGGATGAGTCGGCCATAATGGATGAACTGGCCCACATCCCTGCCGGATATTCTTACCTGACCCAAAAAGATTACCGCCTGAATCCCGAGCACCCTCCTCTTATCAAAGATATCTCGGCTATTCCTCTGCTTTTTCTGAACCTTAATTTTCCTACCGATATAAAAGCATGGACCCAAGATATCAACGGCCAATGGACGATGGGCTCGGTTTTTCTTTACGAGTCCGGAAATGATGCCGATAAAATAATATTCTGGTCGCGCCTCCCTATAATATTTTTGGCGGTTCTTTTCGGATGGCTTTTCTTTTCATGGGTAAGAAAACTTTACGGGAACAATGTCGCTCTTTTCGCGTTAATGCTTTTTACGTTCTCTCCAACAATGATCGCGCATTCCAGATATGTAACAACCGACCTTGGAGCGGCTTTCGGATTTTTTATAGGAATATCCGCTTTTCTTAATTATCTTAAAGCCCCTTCAAATAAAAATCTTATTATCGCCGGGATCGCTTTGGGCGTCGCTCTCCTGTTAAAATTTTCGCTCGTGCTTCTCGTTCCTCTGTACTTTGCTTTTGCTTATCTTTGGGTATTTGTTTCAAACTACGAAAATTCAAAGACGCTGGAAGGTGTTTATAATAAATTAAAACTTTTTATATTGGGAGCGCTTAAACAAACCCTTAACCTGGCTTTGCTCGGACTTATTTCCGCGGCTCTTATTACGCTGGTATATATTTTTCATGTCTGGAATTATCCCGTAGATATCCAGCTTCGCGATACTACGCAAAACCTTTCGTCTTTCGGATTCAAGCCGGCGGTAGATCTCACCGTGTGGATGTCTGACAAGCCGGTATTACGCGCTTTTGGGCAATATTTACATGGATTTCTTATGGTTGTCCAGCGTGCCGCCGGAGGTAATATCGCGTATTTTTTGGACACGGTTTCTTCTTCAGGTTCATGGTATTATTTTCCCGTGGCGTATCTTCTTAAAGAAACCGTTCCTTCCCATATTTTCACTATCCTTGCCATAGTGCTTGCCGTGGGCTACCTATGGAAAACCCACGACAAATCATTTAATACGGCTATCAAATGGATGCATTATAATTTTGCCTTAGTCGCCTCCATTTTGTTTATAGGAGTTTACTGGTGGCAATCCATGTCCAGTAGTTTGAATATTGGAGTGCGCCATGTTCTCCCAACATTCCCGTTCATTTATCTTCTTGTATCAAGGGAAGTGGTTAAGTGGACAAGCTCCTCTTCTTTGACCGATCCTAAAACGCTTCGCGATTTTTTGGAGCTTATTTATGAAAAAACAATAAAAGCGGCCCCCAGATATGTTTTTATAATTCTCATATTCGCGTGGATGATTCTTACGATATTTTCCTCTTTCCCCCACTATCTTCCTTACTACAACGAATTTGCCGGGGGTACAAAAAATGGTTATAACTACATAACCGACTCCAATTATGACTGGGGTCAGGACCTCAAACGGCTTGCCGTATTCGTAGAAAAAAATAATATAGACAAAATCCGCCTTGAATATTTCGGAGGCGGATCTCCGTCGTATTATTTAGGTAATTCTTTTGAGCCGTGGTGGTCCTCTCGCGGAGAGCCGCAAGAAGGGTGGTTCGCGATATCGGCGACATTAAGGCAGGGCGCGTTCGGACGTCCTATAAATAATTTTACGCAAAAACCCGAAGATTCTTATTTGTGGTTAAAAAAATACGAGCCGGTGGCTCGCGTGGGTTACTCTATATTCGTGTATAAGTTTTAATTTAATAATCAACCTCCCCGCCTCCCGCTCTACAATATTCAATGAATAAATCCCGCTCTAACTAAAATGCGTGATATTATTGTTAATGAAAAATAAACTCCGGAGCGATAACAAGAAGAGCGCCTATTATAATAAACATAACCTGGAGCAAACTGTGCTTGAATTTTCTTGCCTCATGAAGCTCGGGGATGAGGTCTACGCCAGCGATATAAATAAAATTACCCGCCACAATAGCAAGCGCGTACGGAAGAACCGGTATAAGCGCGGGACCCAAAATATATGTCAAAATAGCGCCCGCCATTGTTGAAAGGGATGTTAAAAAATTAAAAAATAATGCCTTGGTCGGCTTCATACCTCCATGAACCAAAACTCCAAAATCTCCTATTTCTTGCGGTATTTCGTGCAATATAACCGCGATCAAGGTCAAAAAACCCAGTCTTAAATCTACAAGAAAAGCGAGCGCGAGTATTATCCCGTCTATAAAATTGTGCAAAAAATCTCCCCATAAAATGAGATACGCGTACGGAAGTATCACCGGTTCTCCGTGATGAGTATGCGTCTTGCATTCGCCATGATGACAATGGTACCAAAATAGGAATTTCTCGAAAATAAAAAACATAATGACACCCAAAAGAACGAATGGCATTACTTTATCAATAGAGCTCCTCTCAATCGCCTCGGGTATAATATCAAGCAAAGCAACGCTCATAAGAGCCCCTACCGCAAAACTTACCAAATAATGAGTCGCTCTAAGCGCTTTTTCTCGGTTGAACACCATGAACAAAGCCCCTGAAAAAGAAATGAGCGATTCAAATAAAGCAGCCCCTAAAATTATAAACAAAAGCGACATCTTTAATTTATATCATTTTATTACTCGTAGCGCAAAGCCTCCACCGGATGCATCTTTGCGGCTTGTCTTGCCGGATAGATGCCAAAGATCAGTCCGATGGAAATCGATGATAAAAATCCTATTAAAACAGCGGACGTGGGAAGGGTAAACCGCCAATTCAGCCCGGCAAATTGGCTGACAGAAATAGCGGTTGCCAAACTGATCATTCCTCCTAAAATTATCCCGATAATTCCGCCGGTAAGGGTCAGTATAACCGCCTCCATAACGAATTGAATGATTATATCCTTTTCTGTGGCACCGAGAGCTTTCCTTAAGCCTATTTCGCGCGTGCGTTCGGTGACCGAAACAAGCATAATATTCATCACTCCAATTCCCCCAACCACCAAAGATATAGCGACTATCACCGCTAAGGCTGTAGTTAAAATATTAAAAATAGAATTTATCTGGCCAAGAAGACTCTCCTGCGTCATTATATGAAAATCATCTTTTTCGGGATCTGTTATCCCGTGCGATTCGCGAATGGTCATTTTAATATCTTCAACGGTCGCGGAAATTTGTTCCACATCTTCAACCTGAACTAAAAATTCATTATAGTGGTCTATTCCTAAAAGATAGGTCCTTGCCGTCGTATATGGTATCAACACCAAAGTATCCATATCAAAAAAGAAAACCTGTCCCCTTTTTTCCAAAATCCCAACGACTTTAAAACTTTTATTGTTTATCTTAATGATTTTATTTAAAGCGTCTGATTCTCCGAAGAGCTCGTCTTTAACGCGCGCGCCGATCACAGCCACAGCTTCGCGGTTGCGAATGGCTATATCATCATAAAAATAACCCTCCTGGAGACCCACATCCAAAACCTCACCAAAAAATTGCGCGTCGCTACCGGATATCATCGGGCGAAAAGTTTCTCCCCCATAAGATATGCTTCCCGGAACAATGACTGACGGGCTTATTTTTTTGATACCTGGAACATTAGATTTTTTCCGCAAAGCTTCGAGGTCTTTTTCTTTTAGGCTTTTTGAAAGAATATATCCGGAGATATCCGTCGGCCCTTTCGGTTCGCGTCCCGGTTCTACATATATTATATCGGCGCCTAGGGAAGTAATTTCATTAGTGATAAGTTTTGTCGCGCCCTCACCCACCGACATTATTACTATTATTGAGGTAACTCCTATAACAATACCGATAACGGTAAGAATCGAGCGAGACTTGTGCGAAAAAATGGCGATACCGGCTGTTTTGAATATTGTTGTCAGTTTCATAAATTATTTATTCATAACGCAATGCCTCGATTGGACTTTTTTGGGATGCTTTGTAAGCGGGATAAATACCAAACAATAAACCAACTAATACCGAAATAACAATACCCAAAAAAGCCGCGAAAAATGGAATGCTAAAATCCCACGCCATATCCATTAATTGTCCAAGTATAATAGACGCCAAGAAAGATAAAGTAACTCCAAGCAATACCCCAATAAGTCCGCCGAGCGTCGTCAGGATAGAACTTTCGAATATAAATTGAAGAAGTATATTATTCCCGGTGGCGCCCAAAGCTTTTCTCAAGCCGATCTCACTCGTTCTTTCGGTCACGGATACCAGCATAATATTCATAATACCTATTCCGCCTACGAGAAGAGATATAGCGGCAACCGCCGCAAGAAATATCGTGAGTATATCGGTTATCGTTTTTAAAGTTTCCGCAATTTCAATCTGGGAACTTGCAAAAAAATCGTCATTTTCGGGGTCTGTAATATTATGCAGCTCCCTTAGGGTTATTTCTATGTCTCTAAGGACTGCGGGCACGCTTTCTTCGGTTTTAGCCTGAACAATAATGCGGTTGAAATGCTTAATCCCGAATATATAATCCTGCGCGGAAGTAAATGGAACGACAGCCGATTCATCAAAATTAAAAAAAAGAATCTGTCCTTTTGGTGGAAAAACTCCAATAACCCTGAAGTTACGCCCATTGATCCTGATCTTTTCTCCAATAGCATCTGAATTTCCGAACAGCTCATCTTTCAATTTAACACCGATGATCGCGACCTCCGCCCTTGCTTTAATATCGTCTTCGTCAAAGAAAAAACCCTCTTCCGGATATATATCAAATATCTCGGCGAGAAAATCGGTGGATCCTATCACCATAGAATTAAAAGTCTCTCCGCCAAAAGAAGCCGAATAAAGACCGAAAACGATCGGCACCGCCTCTTCAAGATCGGGAACGTTAGATGGTTTTTTTAAAGCTTCAATCTCCCGCATTTTAAGCGAATCGGCATATAAAGACTCCGCGGCAGATGGGTCTGCCGGTCCCGACGGCTCCCGACCCGGAACTATTGCTATAGTTCGCGAACCCAATGATTCAACCTGGCTTAAAACCAGGCTTTGAGCGCTTTCACCTATGACGGAAACAAGCATTATAGCTGTTACTCCTATAACTATTCCTAAAATAGTAAGAACAGATCGAGATTTATTCACTCTTAGCGCGGAGAAAGCAGATTTTAAAATATATAATATTTTCATTGACTAGATCAAATATAATATCCCGGCACGATTCGATTTTTTATCTTTTACTATTTGAAAAATTCATCTTTCTTCGCATGATGCCGATGGTCAACAATTTTATCGGATTCGATTTTGCCGTCGTGTAAACGAATTATTCTTCCGGCGTGTTCCGCGGTGTATGTCTCGTGAGTGATTAAAACGACGGTATGACCATCCTTCTCGTTTAGGTCCTGCAGTATCTCCATGATTGCTTTACCCGACTTTGAATCAAGATTACCGGTCGGCTCATCGGCAAAAATAATTTCCGGCTTCAAAACTAATGCCCGGGCTATTGCCACTCTTTGCTTCTCGCCTCCCGACAATTGTGATGGCTCATGATCAATTCTTTTTTCAAGTCCCACGGCTTTTATGGCGTCTTTTGCGATCTTATCCCAACCTGATTCTTTTATGTCCGAATAAAGAAGCGGAAGTTTAACGTTGTCTAAAATTGTCGTTCTCGGAAGAAGATTAAACATCTGAAAAACAAACCCCATTTTTTTATTTCTGATATGGGCGAGATCGTCATCCGAATAATCATCTATTGTTTTACCCTCAAAAAGATATTTTCCGTGAGTATGCCTGTCTAAAAAACCCAAAATATGAAGAAGGGTGGACTTGCCCGAGCCGGAAGGACCCATTATCGCGACAAAATCGCCTTTATTAATATCAAAAGAAACTCCGGAAAGCGCCGGAGTTTGTACACCATCGCCATAATAAATTTTCGCCAAGTCTTTTACTTCAATTAAGGACATTTATTCTTTGAAAAAGGTAATAACCCTATCTCCCTCGTTCACTCCTTCAATAATCTCAATATTTCCATCAGACCCCCTAAGTCCCGTACGCACCGAAACTTCTTTAATCGAAAGATCTTTCTGTATAGTGCGTATGATTTTTACTCCATTTCGGTCAATTACGGCTCTTTGAGGAACCGCGTTAACGCCCTCTCTTTTATCGGTAAGGATAGTGATGTTCGCGGTCATCCCTGATTTGATGCGACTATCGTCTTCCAAAAATTGCATTTTTACTTTGTATGTCGCTACACCTTCGATTATAGTTTCCGCAGGATCAACCGAGATAACGCGAGCGCCAAAAATAACGTCATTCCCATATGCATCAAGTGTAATTTGAGCGCCGTCACTTATTTTTACGTCGGCAATATCAACTTCAGCAATATTCGTCTCAACTTCAAATTTGCTGGCCGAAATTATCGAAACAACAATTGAATTTGCCACAGCTATTTCTCCGATTTTGGCATTTTGCGCGGTTATAATCCCGGATATAGGAGAACGAAGTATCGTTTTTGAAATTTTCACGCGAATATTGTTGGCAGAAGCCACGGCTCTATCCAATGACGCCTCCTGCGCGACTATTTCTTCTAAAGTAGCTCCGGATATTTTTAAGTTCAAATTACTCTCCTCAAGTGAAAGCGTGGAGAGAGCTAACCTCATGCTTTCATCAGCTGTGGCGAGATTTGTGATTGCGGTATTTATGTTGGTACGCGCGGTTGAAGTATCTGTTTTCCACGCATCAATGGTCGTCTGCGTAATACTTTGGCTAGGTGAGGCGTTGTTTACGGCAAGCGCCACTTTATCAAGATATAACTTAACCTGATTAAGATTCGATTTTACGTTTTGCGCGTTCGTAACAATATCCGATGTAATATTTATCGCGTCTATATCAATTTTCCAAGAGTTGAGTATATTTTCAATATTTGGTCTTTCGGTTTCCAAATCGATCTCATATTGGCTATTTGTCGGATGAAATTTTAAAATCGGATTTAAAGAACGGGGGTTATCAAAAATTTGATCGGTTTTGTTGCGCACCGCGTCATCTGACTTGGTATAAGCGTCTCTTATCGAATTTATTAAAGCTTCTTTCTTGTCAATCAAAGATATTTTGGCATTTTGAACCTTAACTTCCTGAACTTTTATTTCTTCTATTTTAGCGCCACTTAAAAGATCATTAAGTTTTGCCTGTTCAACTCTCACGACGGCTTCGGCTTCTTGAAGTTGGGTGGAGAGATCGGCGCTTTCGAGTTGTACTAATGTCTGTCCGGCCGAAACTTTGTCGCCGACACTAATATTAATTCTTGATATCCTCCCCGAAGATTCAAACGACAAGTTAACCGATTCCGCGGGCCTCACGCGGCCGGTGACATCCACTTCATGAATAACATCTTGTTTTTGAACAATCACAAATTGGTGTTCTATTTCTTCATCTCCTCTCAAAAAAATAAAACCCAAAACCGCCGCCGCAAGTACGGCCGGAATAATAATTAATTTTTTAACCCAAATAAACAAAAAAAATCTTTTCATATATATTTATTATATAATATTTTATCTAATAAATAAAAGCGTTTACATAATTTACCCGCAACACCAAGTGTTGCATGAGATTTGTTCATTTGTTCAACACTCGGTGTTGAACAAATGAACAAATGCGACTCTCGCTGTTCAACACTCGGTAGTAAATAGATGATGTTGGTCAATAAAAAAAACAAAATAAAATAACCTCATTAAATAAACCAATCTACCATCTATCTACGATCGTAGATAGATGGTAGATATGAAAAATTCAAAGTTTTATCCGTCCACCAGGAATCGCCTCTCCTTATTGGTCGAGACACTGAATTTTTATAGTCGTCCCAATTACATCGGGACTCCTTAAAAATTCACGCCTACGATTCGATTCCTGGTTGAGTAAAAAAAATTTTAGTCCGCCCACCAGGAATCGAACCTGGAACCTTCTCCTTAAAAGGGAGCTGCTCTGCCAATTGAGCTATGGGCGGGGAAAATACCTAATATTAGACACTAAAAACTAATACTATCTCCGACGTATTGTAATAAAAAGCGAGGCAAGTGGCAATAACAACCATAATATAAACAAATATCCCGAACCGAACAAAGTATACATAACCGGAGATATGTCTATAGCTCTCCATGGATCAAGAATCCTAAAAACGATTGCCGAGAACAAAGCAACTTCCAAAATACACACCAAACCGACCTTCCACCACCTCCAACGCGACGATAAGTCTATTAATACTGTCTTGGCCATAAGAACCGCAATAATCAAAATTAATACAATAAAAAAGCCGAGATCGATTAAAAATAAATAGCTATCGCTGAATTCTTTTCCTTTCAAAAAAATATCTACAAATGGAACATTATCATAAATAACTTTTGATATATAAAGGGATAAAAGTACGGACAAGATGTGCCTCTTGCCTTGCATCAACCCGTAAAATATCCAGATGGCCGATAAAATAATTATCGCCGCTACGTCTATTGACGCGTTTTCCAATAATAGATCAATCGAGAATGCCTGACCCATATATTTTATTATATCCCCTCTTCCTTAAGTTCATCAATGAGTTTTCGGGCTTTTCTGGATAGATTCTTGGGATTTCGCACTTTAATTCTTATTAAAAGATCGCCTCGTCCTCCTGATTCTATCGGTACCCCTCTCCCGCGCACCCGTAAAACTTCCCCAAAATCAACCCCCGCGGGAATCTTGATTTTTATTTCACCGTCTAGAACATTAATTACTTTTTCTCCTCCCAAAAGCGCATCAGTAAGAGGTATCTCCAACAACATCACTATGTTTTTTCCTTCTCTGACAAAAACCTCATGAGGCCTTACTCTTATTTTTATATATAAATCCCCCGACACGCCCCCCTGCACGGCTTCGCCTTGTCCGACCAAGCTCAACACCTCTCCCGACTCAATGCCCGGAGGTATACCGATCGAAACTTCTTCTTCTTTTCTGGTAATGCCGGATCCCGCGCAATTTTTACACTGCTTCTCTGCCGTCTGCCCATAACCGCGGCACTTAGAACACTCAACCGAAGTGCTGAAAGTCCCGAAAAACGTCGTACGCTGGCTTCGTACGGTACCCGATCCATCGCAAGTTTCGCATTTTTTAATTTTACTTCCCGGAGCATTGCCCGATCCTTTACACTCTACGCACTCCACGTTCTTTCTCAAAAGAATTTTTCTCTTAGTCCCAAAAATCGCCTCTTCAAAGGTCAGGTCTATGTCTATCGAAATATCGCGTCCGCGCTTTGTCCGCGTACGCCTGGATCTCCCGCCCCCAAATCCGAGAAAATCTTCAAATATATCGGATATGTCACCGAACGGCTCTGCTCCCGAAAATCCGAAGTCATACGATCCCCACTGTCCTGCCTGACCTTGGCTTTGCTGTCCATCGGAAAATACGCGACCATAACGGTCATATTCGGCCCTCTTTTTTTCATTTGAAAGCACCTGATAGGCTTCATTTATTTCTTTAAACTTGGCATCCGTACCAGAATTTTTATCCGGATGATGTTCGTGAGCAAGCTTGCGGTATGCTTTTTTTATTTCTTCTTTTGAGGCGGTCTTTGAGATGCCTAATATGTTGTAGTAATCTTTCATTTGTTTTTTTATACTTTGAAACTATAACCTTATTTATAACTTAAATCCTAAATTCTAAACCTGTTTAATATTTTTTTATTTTTAATTTAGATATTGTTTCGGATTTCGTGCCTCAACGCTTCGGATTTTGTTATTTGTTATCCCCAGCATTATTATTTTTATTAATATCCTCATGCTCCACGTCGCGCGCCTCTTCTGAAGAAGATCCATTATTACCCTCCGGCTTTTTATCTTCCGGCTTATTTTCTTTATATAAGTATTCTCCTATCTTTGAAAGAGAGCGTGAAAGATCCTCAGACGCTGATTTAATTACGCCGGCATCGGCTCCGTCTATTGCCTTTTTGAGAACTTCTATTTTCGCGCTTATCTCATCTTTAATTTCTTTTGGAGCTTTATCTCCAACATCGCTCAATGATTTTTCCGCGGTGTAGGCCAGAGTATCGGCGGCATTTTTAATTTCGGCCGCTTCTCTTTTCTTTTTATCTTCATCGGCATGAGCGCTTGCGTCCGTTTTCATCTTGTCTATTTCATCCTTTGAAAGACCTGATGAAGATTCAATTCTTACGGATTGTGATTTTCCGGTTGCCTTATCTTTCGCGGAAACGGAAAGTATGCCGTTGGCATCTATGTCAAAAGAAACCTCCACCTGCGGCATCCCGCGGGGAGAAGGCGGTATCCCGTCAAGAATAAACCTGCCGAGAGTTTTGTTATCGCCTGCCATTTCACGCTCGCCCTGAAGAATATGTATCTCAACCGAAGTCTGATTATCGGCCGCGGTTGAAAATACTTGTGATTTTGACACAGGAACGGTCGTGTTCTTTTCAATAAGTTTTGTCATTACCCCTCCGAGCGTTTCTATTCCGAGTGAAAGAGGGTTTACATCAAGCAAAAGAACGTCCTTTACGTCTCCTTGAAGGATTCCTGCCTGCACCGCGGCGCCCGTAGCAACAACCTCATCCGGATTAATTGACTTGTTCGGTTCTTTCCCGAAAAATTCTTTTACCTTGCTCTGTATCAACGGCATTCTGGTTTGCCCCCCAACAAGAATTATCTCGTCAATATCCGACAATTTAAACCCGGCCGCCTCAACCGCGCGTTTTGTGATATCGACAGAACGACTCACATATTCCCCGACCAAATCTTCAAGTCTTGAACGGGAAAACTTGATCAATAAATGACGAGGCCCCGATGAATCCGATGTTATGAACGGAATATTTACCTCGGTCTCAAGAGTGCTTGATAACTCCTGCTTTGCTTTTTCTGCCGCCTCTTTAAGGCGCTGTAATGCCAGCGTATCTTTTGAAACATCTATTCCGGATTCTTTTTTAAATTCGCGCGCGATCCATGAAATGATTTTTTGGTCAAAATCGTCACCCCCAAGATGGGTATCGCCATCGGTAGATTTAACCTCTATGGTGTCATCTCCCACTTCAAGAACAGAGATGTCAAAAGTTCCTCCTCCAAAATCATAAACGACTATCTGCTCGTTCTTCTTTTTATTAAACCCGTAAGCAAGAGCGGCCGCGGTCGGCTCATTCAATATCCTTCTAACCTTAAGACCAGCTATCTCGCCGGCGTCTTTGGTCGCTTTTCTTTGAGAATCATCAAAATAAGCCGGAACCGTAATAATGGCCTCCTGAATCTTTTCACCCAACTTGGCCTCTGCGTCGGCCTTCAATTTCTGAAGTATCATTGCCGAAATTTCCTCCGGTCGATACCATTTATCACCCATTTTTACGTCTACTCCGCCGTTCGGGGATTCTCTCATCTCATAAGGCATGAGCTTTTTATCCTGTTGTATCTCTGGATCGGAAAACTTGCGTCCAATCAAGCGTTTAACGGAATATATAGTATTGGTAGGATTTGTTACCGCTTGCCTCTTGGCAAGCAACCCCACAAGCCGGTCTCCCGATTTGGAGATAGCGATAATAGACGGAGTGGTTCTTACTCCTTCGTCGTTTTCAATTATTTTCGATTCACCTCCCTCAATCACGGCCATAGCCGAATTGGTAGTTCCAAGATCTATACCTAATATTTTTGCCATATTTTTAATTTATTATTTTTTTAAACCGGCTCCGCCTCACCGACACAACCGAGATGACTTAATCACTTGGCCACATCGGCACGAGCTAAGCCGCCTTTCCCGCCAGAAGCGGACCAGCCTCTGGCTGGGGCGGAAATTATTCTATCTAATTATTTTCGACTTTATTATTATAAATTCCAACTCTTACTTTTGCGGGCCTTAGTATTTTACCGCGCATCTTATATCCTTTTTGTAAAACTTGGATCACTCTATTATCGTCTTCCTTATTTGCCTCAATCTGCTCTATCGCCTCATGCACCGCGGGATCAAATTCTTTCGGGGTGTCGTTAATTTCTTCGACTCCATATGACGACAAAACTTTTATGAATTCTTTATAAATGTTATTTATCCCCTCCGTCCATTCCCCGGCCTTATCAGAAGACCTAGCCATCTCAAACCCGTCAACTACCCCTAAAATATCTTTAATAATATTCTCTTCCGCGAATTTTACCAAATGTTCCTTTAATCTATCTTCATCCTTTTTTGAATTTATGTAATCGGCTTTCGCCCTTTGCCACCCGGATAAATATTCGTCTTTCTCTTTTCGGCACACCTCAAGCTCTTTTTTTATTTTTTTTATTTTTTTCTCGGCATCCGATATTCCTTCCTCCTCCACAAATTCAATTTCTTCGTTGTTGTTGGTGTCCATAATAATAGTTATTTAAAAACATTTAATCAAAAACATTCCAGTCCTTCAATAAGTTTTCTGACCGCGGTTGAACATCTCTCGTAATCCATCCGCTTCGGACCTATCGAAAACGCCACAAAAGAAGGCTCGTCATACGCGGTTGACCCGAAAATAGAACTAAAATATTCCCCCTCGGAAAATATATTCTCGTTTCCTATATATATACTAAAAGAAGTTTTGCGGGTTTCGTGATATTTTTCGGCTATCTCGGGAATGTCATCGAGTAGTTTGGCAAAAGCGCGCGAAACTTCGAGTTCCTTAAATTCTGGCTCTTTGAATATCTCGTCGATCCCGCTTAAAAAAACTTCATGCCCCGGAACGGCTATTACCGTAAAAATGCCGAATGCCTCTGCCGTCTTGCGGGCAAAATTTCTTATTTCTTCGTCAAAATTATGTCTCTCCTTGCGGGTTCTTCCGGAATAAGTATTAAGCAAATTAGCGTCATTCATTAGGTTATCGACAAAGTAACGATACGCCTTGTCGGTCGGGATTCTCCCGCTTGAAGTGTGGGGCTGTTCAAGATAGCCAATATCTCCAAGGTCGGCCATTATATTCCTGGCGGTGGCGGGACTTACGCCAATACGTGTTTTTTTGGAAACACTCGCTGAAGAAACGGGTTCCGCCGTAAGGATATAATCCCTTACAATATACTCAAGAATAGACGATTCTCTATCGTTCAGAGTATTCATAATATGAATTTTATTCATTTAGCACTCTAATGTCAAGAGTGCTAATCAGAGTGATTTTTACCGTAAAAAATATAATATGCTCATAAAATAATACTTGGAAGCCTCGCTTCCAAGTATCAACCTTTGGCTAAAATTTTTAACTTTAAACTACTCTATCTCCTTCCATTCTCTAATAGCTCTCCCTCCCGATGGCCCCGCGCTAAAAAGTATATTCGCAAGACCGCTGTCATAAGCAACAACGGAATTAGAATCAAACTGGCAAGCGTAACAAGTTGCCTCTTTTATGTGTACGGTCGCCCCGACCCGTATTAATCCGTGGTTGGTATATAAAATAGCCGCCGAAGAATTGCTTTTAATTTTTATAGCCGGCAATCCCGGATCCAAAGAATTGCTGGTGGACAAAATAAACATATAACTGTTTTCGTTCGGATAACATTCGTTTTCATCCTCATCATATCCTTCTGAGCCGCATATGATAACGTTTGACGAAATATCAATTATACCGTCGGCAATAAATAGCCCACTATAAAATCCGTAAACCGGACTAAGTTCAATCGCGGTATTGGAATTAAAAATTATATTTCCGGTCACCCACAAATTACCGGTTATCGTTAAAATAGAATTTGAAAGCAACGTCAGGTTTCCGTTTATTTTTTTTGGACCCATCGAAACTTCTCCGTTAATGGTTTGATTCCCTTCAAGCACTCCGCCCGATTCCGCGACATCTTTCCATTCTTGAATTTGTTCCTCTCCTAAGGGCATGTTTTGATAAGGCACATCATCTGACCCGGGAAAATAACTGCCCGCCGTAGTCTGAGAAATTGTTTGATAATACGCTCCGTTTTCCACGGAAGATTTTGTGATAGTGTTCGCGCGGGCATTACCATCATCCGAAAAAGGACCCGATTTTTTTACGGAAATTGAATATATCGATCCCGCGGACATCGTGGAAATAGCGTCCCCTATTACTTCCGATTTTGTGGCTCCCGTTATCGGTCCATTTGAAATAATATTACCCAAAATCTGTGTATTTGAACCCATCACAAGACCTCCAACATCAACTTGTATCCCGTAAAAAAAACTTGCCCCGACAGAGGCCGAGACTGTGGCTTGCGTTTTTCTTATATGGTCTCTTACGTTCCCCGAAGAGACGACCGTAACGTCCTCTGTTGCGACATTATAAGATATATTTCTCGTAACCTGAGCGTCGTCAATAACCAAAACATCGGGATTTGCTGGCGGAAAATCCATGCCCTTTATAGCCCGATAAATTATATCTTCGGCTCCGGCCTCGGATGCCCAAAAACTTTTTAAAGAATCAAAATTTGTCCTCGAAATTTGCGCCTCTTTAAGCGCGAGATACGAAAACCCGCCGACTATAGAGAGAGAAATAATAACGAGGAATAATACAACGATCAACGCGGCCTGTCCTTTACTGCTATCTTTCCCGCTAAAAGCGGGTCTGCTATGGGCAAATAATTTATAATTATCGTTTTTCATAATTACTAATTTTCACTTGGAAGCCTCGCTTCCAAGTGATTACTTTTCCAGCTCGCGTAGCGTTTCTTTTCTTTCCAAAATACTTGGTAGATTATCCAGTGCGTATTTTTTATAATCATCTTTGCTTTTAAACTGACTGAGAATATCCTTTTTCTGACAAAAACTATCCTCGGTCTTTCCTATGTATTCATCCCAGCTAGATAACTTGGAAGCCTCGCTTCCAAGTTGGTGAATTTTGAAATTCAAATTAACGTATACACTGGTATGCAATAATTGATTGTTTTCTCCGATATGAACCGACTTAAAGGGGCCCTGAAATAAAACGCCAGATCTTTTGTGTTTGATATTGAAATATTTTGTATAACCGGTTGAAAGTCTATGCATAAACTTTTCTATTCCCTGATTAGAGACTTGTTTCAAAATAAAATGATAATGATTTTTTATTAAACAAAAACAAATAAAATCAACCAACTTTTTGCTTGTTTTCCTTGACTTGGAAGCCTCGCTTCCAAGTGGAGATTTTTTGCGGAATGAATTTTCAAAAATACTGCCTATTGGGTTAAGGGTGTTGAATTCATCCATACCCTGAAAAAATCGTTGGGTATCTTCTTGGTTCATAAAAATTACCCGCTTATCCACTCCGCGATTAAAGATGTGATAAAATTCTTCGTTAACAAATGGAGTTCTTCTTATACTCATATAAGGTAATTATACCACTTGGAAGCCTCGCTTCCAAGTACTCTTGTTAAAAAATACCAAACCGTGACCGTAACAACGATAAATAACACTTGGAAGCCTCGCTTCCAAGTGCCGACTTTTTGCTTATTTCCCCCACTTGGAAGCCTCGCTTCCAAGTGAGCTTTTTTAAACCTTGCAATACATTTAAAAACTTTGAATTTTTTATATTGGCCATCTATCTACGATCGTACATTAAAGTACTTAAACGAAACTACGAACGGGCAAGGCCTCCTACGCTAAAGCTTCGGAGGACGAACCCCTTATTGTTTAATTTTAACCTTTCTACTTCCCAGTTGATAGAGTTGTAAAATCTCGTCAGATGTTAACGCCCGGTTGTAAATGCGGACTTCGTCGAGAGTTCCGTTAAAGTAATCCCTGCAACACCGAGTGTTGCAGGAACACTGCAACACCGAGTGTTGCATGTTGCAGGAACAGGAAATTCCTGCAACACTGAGTGTTGCAGGAACAAAACTACGGACGGATGAACTCCTTATTGTCTAATTTCAACCTTTCTGTTTCCCAATTGATAAAGTTGTAAAATCTCGTCAGATGTTAGCGTGCGGTTGTAAACGCGGACTTCGTCAATGAGGCCGTCAAACAATTCTGTAGCACTAAACCTCGTCCCTATATAAATATTTGTTCCGATATTGTTACTGCCCCATGTTCCTTGTGTTAGGCTAACTGATTGCTCCACTCCATTCCAATAAATTTTTTGGGTATCGCTTGTTTTATTCCATACAAAAACAATGTGATACCATTGACCAGCTGTATAAGATGAAATAGTGAATCTTCTATCACGACCATCATTATACATGGTAATAGTAGTACCATCGCTAGTGCCGTAATAAGCGTGCCGAGCAGTATCGCTATCAAACATATAGTGTAACGAAGCGAGCGCAACATCAGGTTTAATCCACATAGATAGCGTTCCGACATCTTTATCCATTCCAGTATGCGGGCTGACAACATAATCATTCACCCCGTCAAAATTCAGCGCCTGGCCCGAGATGCCTGGAGCGGGGGTGGGGCCGTTAGTGAGCGTGCCGTCATTGCCCTGCCCCGAGCGGTCAAGAGCGATAATTGTAGTAGTATCAGTTATTTCTTTTACCGAAATAGCATCAACATCAAAAGTGCCTGAACCAATACTGCCCAATTTTGATATACCGAATATGGGATAAGATAAAGAATTAGTAGCCAAATCAAAAGAAACAAGTTGCCAACTAGCGCTTGGAGTTAAGTTGGGACCCCATACTGTATTAGCCAAAGTACCAAAATCATCTGTAAAAAATGCCTTCAAATTTCCGGTTATGCCGGAGGTTCTATACCAGAATGATATGCGATAAGAGGTACTGGCAGAAACAACATCGCCATCTTTCCTAAACCTATCGTAATCGGCATTATCGGCAATATTAAAACGCATATAACCGGTACTGCCATCGCCCGATAACGCGTTTTGCCATGATATTGTGGACCCCCCGACATCGGTCGTCCAACCGGAAATATTTGAATCAAAAGTGCCGTTGACTATCAATTCCGAGCCAACAAGAGTTGAAACGCTCGTGCTCATATCCGGCCCGTTGAAAGTCCAGTTGCCGACTAAGCCGGATTGCGCGCCGCGCTGGGTGATGGGGGTATTAATTTTCATCCGAGCCGCGCCGAGGCGGTATAGCTCCGTAATCTCGCTCTGCGACAGCGCGCGGTTATAAACCCGGACTTCGTCAATTGTTGCAGCAGCGTAATAAGAACCAGCGTGACGGCCGATATAAGCAGGACTGACAAAATCAAAATTTCCCGTGCGAGAACCTGTTCCGGAGTTTTCAGAAGCGCCATCAACATAAATATAAACGTTGTCCCCATTTCTTACTCCGAGTAAATGATGCCATTTATTGTCATTTATCGTTGTTATGCTGTTTCCCGAACCCACTGTTACTACATTGCTATCTCTCGTGGAAAAAAATGCCTTTCCTACTCCACCGGAATCCACGCAACCCAACCAGATCGATTGAGCGTCGCTCTCATATTCGCTCATATAAACTTTATTACCCGAACAGTTTTGCGTTGTTTTCACCCAAGCTGAAAAAGAAAAATTACCAGTTCCAAAATCTAATGAACTGCTGTTAGTTATGGATACATAATCATCCGTCCCGTCAAAACTTAACGCCTGGCCGGAGATGCCGGGGGCGGGAGTGGCGCCGTTGATGATAGTGCCATTATTCCCCTGCCCGCTCCGGTCTACCGCAATACTATTTACGATTTTTATTGTATCAATCCACCCTTTGTCGCTTCCGCCTATCGTATTGACATCTTTTGCATATAACCACCGCAAGCTATGCGTGCCCGCGGTCATTTCCTTGGTAACCGTTGTAAAACCGACTTCGCCGCTGATACGCTGGTCGTAGCCGACACCAAGCGTGCAACCATCGTTATCGTAGCAGAACTGGAGGAAATCATAAGTATCTTCAGAACTGACTTTCCAGCTAAAGGAAAGCGTACTGGCAGCGCTTAGCGTAACGTTGCAGTCAATCCATGTGGATTGATTATCTAAAATCGCGCCGCTTGCCGCCGCGGCGGGGCTTGTATCATATGTGCCAGTGTCCCGCGCCCAGTTTGCGTTCCCGCCCGTGGTCCAACCGGGACTATCGCATGTCACTGTGGGCGGGAATGTGCTACCGGTAAACGATTCATCAAGCGTAGTGGAAGCCCAATCTATATCCTGTCCGTTGAAAGTCCAATTGCCGACCAGGCCGGATTGCGCGCCGCGCTGGGTGATGGGGGTATTAATTTTCATCCGAGCCGCGCCGAGGCGGTATAGCTCCGTAATCTCGCTCTGCGACAGCGCGCGGTTATAGATGCGGACTTCGTCAATGAGGCCGTCTTCATAACTATTGTTGACAGGCTTCCGTCCAATATTAGCATTTAAACCAGAATTGCTTTGTGACGAAGGCACGGTCCCTGACAGCGTCCCATTGTCGAGCGCGCCATTGACGTATATATCCAAAGTTTGGGCCGAGGCGTCGTACACACCAGCTACATGGTACCATCGGCCGGTAGCCGGCACGGTTCCGCTGTATCGTGAAGCGGTAGCCACCGACTGGGTCACTGAGACGCGGTACGCGGAGCCCCCGTCCTGCCCGAGATACCAGCCCGTATTGTCTGACTCAAGCCCCCGTTTTGAAACAATGGCCCCGGCCGCAGCTGGCGCCGCAACATCTTCTTTTACCCAAGCGACCCATGTGGCACTTCCCGTCAGCTGGAGAGCGGTAGGATTACCCAAATCCACATAATCATCCGTCCCGTCAAAATTCAAGGCCTGGCCAGAGACGCCGGGGGCGGGAGAAGAACTGCGCGACATATTGGTCATTGTGCCGGTGTTTCCACTGCCAGATAAATCATTTGTCGTGCCGGCAGTAGCTGAAGTCCAAGTGGTATCCGGCCCGTTGAAAGTCCAATTGCCAACCAGGCCGGAAGCGTAATAGGGGTCAAGATGGCCGTATGCGGTTATTCCGCAATTGCCGGAATCCTGTTCATTTTCATCGGCATGCGCAATA
>Ga0210057_1002383_pt1 | contig 26956 bp, 28 predicted proteins | sample CryGeyCG2114_010_2_FD_183968 | JGI IMG/M metagenome (GOLD analysis project Ga0210057, IMG submission 183968) | Groundwater microbial communities from aquifer - Crystal Geyser CG10_big_fil_rev_8/21/14_0.10 (SPAdes) (version 2) | ecosystem: Environmental > Aquatic > Deep subsurface > Groundwater ...
GAACTAAATCAGCAGCACTTTTTGCAACATCACTTCCTGAACCTAAAGATATACCAATATCCACAGCTTTTAATGCTGGTGCATCATTCACACCATCCCCCGTCATTGCGACTATCTCACCAAGTTTCTGATAAAGTTTCCCTATACGAAGTTTGTCTTCTGGTGTCACTCTAGCAAAAATTTTAATTTTAGGAATAATAATAAGCAATTCTTCATCAGATAAATCACGAATATCATTACCCGTAATAACTTCATTTTCTATTACTGCCCAATCTAAACTTTTTGCAATAAAAATAGCTGTACCTTTTAAATCACCAGTGACAATAACAATCTTTATGCCGTGGGACTCAATATTTTTTATAGCAGCAGGAACCTCTGGTCTTATTGGATCATAAAAAACAAACATTCCCAAGAAATTGATACTTTCTATATCTTGCGGAGAAATATTATTTTTAACATGTTTTTTAGAAATAGTACCTACAGCAATAAGTCTTTTTCCACTCTCGCTTGTAGTCTTTATCCAAGATTCAAGTTTTAAATATTCCTCTTTCGAAACATTTGATTTCTTGAGTAACACATCTGGTGCACCCATTATTATATATTTTTCATCTTTTAATGATACAGAAAATTTATTAGTTGAATTAAATGGTAAAACAATAAAAGAAGAAAAAGAATTAATAGTAGAAAATGATATATTGTGAAGAATACAAGCTTTAGCAATATCTACTTCAAATGGTCTCCCTTTAAAAATCCATTTTTTTTTATCTTCTTCTCTGTCTTCTATAGTTATGTCAAGATTAGATAAAGCAAATTCAAGTAATTTTTTTTGATCATGAGAAAATAATTTCTGATCTTCTTTATGAAATTCACTTGAAATAAGCTCTTGCTTTGTATATATACCAAGAAGTTGCATGTCTGCTTTAGTCAAAGTTCCTGTCTTGTCTGTCATAATAAGCGTCGCTGAACCAAGAGTTTCTGCAGCTGCTAGTTTTTTAATAATTCCTTTTTTGTCTGCAATACGAGTAGCTCCAATTGCTAAAATGACAGTCAAAACAATAGGTAATGCTTCAGGAACAGCTCCGACAGCAACTGCTGCAGAAAGTACAAGCATTGGGAGTAATTGTTCTCCACGTAAAACTCCTAAAATTAATATCACAAATACTATAACTATTGCTATAAAAAAAATAAGCCAGGCAAGATGATCAACACCTTTTTTCAGTGGAGTATCTGTCCTATTTAGCTCAGACACAATGCCTGCAATCTTACCGATCTCCGTTTCATTACCTGTAGAACATACGACAGCGGTCGCATAACCCTGCACCACTAATGTTCCAGAATAAGCAATATTTTTACGCTCTGAAATTATTGCTGTTATTGGAACTAATTTCTCATTTTTTCCAACTGGTATTGATTCTCCAGTAAGAATAGCCTCATCAACCTGAAAATTATTTACTGTAAGCAAACGTGCGTCTGCTGGAACACGAAATCCATAAGATAATTTTAAAATATCTCCAGGAACTAAAAGAGATGAATCAATCTCTTGTTCTCTCCCATCTCTAATGATCCGAGCTCTATCCTTTATATAACTTTTTAATTTATCTAATGTATTCTCTGCATGATATTCGTGATAAAATCCAAGTAAAACATTTAACAATACAGAAAAAATAATTACAAAAGTACTCACCCATTCTTTTAAAATTACAGTAATGATAGATGCTCCAATAAGTAAAAAAATCAATGGATTTATAAATTGTTTCAAAAAAAGAGAAAGTATATTTATTTTTTCTTTATTATGAAAGGTATTAGTACCATAATTAACCAAACGATTTTTCGCTTCTTTTTCTGTTAAACCTTTATTTGAAGTTTCTAGTAATTTAATTACGTCTTCATTTGTAATAGACCAAGGTTGTCTAATTATCTGCATTTTAAAATAAAAATTATTTGTAATCTGGGCTCTCTTCTAAAATTCCAAATTTATGATTTGAATATCTAGCAAAAGCATAAAGAAGACTCGAAAGACGATTCAAATATGCAAGAGTAAATTTATTTATAGGTATCTTGCTTTCTTCAGAAACATTAATCACTCTCCTCTCCGCTCTTCTGCAAATAGTACGTGCTATATCAAAAAGGGAAGCTAATTCCGTACCCCCAGAAATAAAAAAAGTCTTTATTGGTGGGAGTTCTTTTTCTATGGAATCAACCATCATTTCTAATTCTTTTACTTTTTCTTCATCAATAGACATGGAAGCACCAGCCAGCTCTGCTTGAATAATAAATAAATTTTTCTGTACATCATGAATAGCCTGATCTCCTTTAATATTACTGGGAACAACAAACTTCCCTTCTCTAGCTCTAACCTTACAAAATCCTAAAAAAGAATTTACTTCATCTAAAGAACCGAGGGCTTCAGTTATAATAGAACTCTTCGAGATACGCTGATCACATCCCCAGCCAGAGGCTGGTCTGCCTTTGGCAGAAAATAAACCTGTTGTTCCATTGTCCCCTTTTCTTGTATAAAGCATATTTTTAAAAACTTGTCCTATAGGGAGCTCTGCCCTACTACTGGAATTATTCTTTTATAATTAATTCCTCTTCTGGTGTTTCTTTTTTAAGATTATCTATAATTTTTTCTGCAACATCGTTTGGATCCATATAATTTTTATAATTTGTCGGTTCATCTTTTCCATAAAAATTTGTCCGCATACCTGCTGGATATATCCCAATTACAGAAATATTTTCTTTACCAAGAATATTACGAAGTAAATCTGTAAATCCTCTTACTGCCCATTTACTCGATGAATAAACAGCAGAAACAGGACTTGGATCAAAAGCTCTTGAAGAAATAATATTTATAATAGTTCCAAACTTTTGTTTCTTCATATGTTTCATTACCGAGCGAGAACCAAAAAAAGTTCCAAAAAAATTAACCTCCATAACTTCATGCGCAAAAACAGAATCAATTTCTTCAATAGGCATATGTCCCATACTAATGCCTGCATTATTTATCCAAATATCTATCTTTTCAAATTTTCTAATTACCTTCTCTGCTAAATCTTTCATCTCATTTTCTTTAGTCACATCTGCTTTTATCCACAAAATTTCTTCTTCCAAATTTTCCGGTCTGTTTTCTTCTTGAGAACACACCACAACTTTTGAACCATTTTTCAAAAAACAAAAAGCCATTGCTTTACCTAAGCCTTTTGTGCCTCCTGTGATAACTACTATTTTATCTTTTAAATCCATAATAAATAAAAAATTAATTAATAATTTTAGTGCCCAGGGGGGGACTCGAACCCCCATGCCTTTCGGCGCTACCACCTCAAGGTAGTAAGTCTACCAGTTTCTCCACCTGGGCATATCTAAACTTTATCAAAAAAACCCATTTTTGTGAAATGGATTTTTTATCTGTCTCATAGTGAGCCCTGCTCTACTACTCGGATTCTTCTTTTTTAACTTCTTCCTCTTCATCGGTAACTGATGTAATAGAGCGTAATTTTCTTCGTACATCCTTCACGGCTTTTGTACGTACATAATAAAGTTTTGATTTACGAGCACGAGATTTCTTCGTTACTTCTATCTTATCAATATTTGGAGAGAAAAGTGGAAAAATTCTTTCTACACCTACACCTGAAGCAGTTTTTCTAACTGTAAAAGTAGCACCGATTTCTGTTCCATGTTTACGAGCCAAAACTATTCCCTCAAAAGCTTGAAGGCGTGTTTTACCTTTTTCATCTAAAATCTTAGATGAAACACGAACTGTATCACCAGCTGTGAAATTAAGCTTTTTTCTGTCCTCAATATTAACCGGACTAAGTTTTGTTTTATCTATTGCCATTGAAACAATTTAACATAGATAAACCATTTTTGCAATTCTGACACCCTAGTACTAAATTTTTAAATTCCATAATTTTTATTTTATTCTTAATATACAAATACTGTATATTAAGGATTTTATAACTTTCTACTTTATCTGTCCCGTAGTGAGTTTTGCTCTACTATTCAGGATAAACTTTGCACTACTTCGGTATACTCTTCCTTACTATAATAACTTTCGTATTAATTCAAAAACAGACTTCCTAAGCCCAGCTATATTTTCTCCCGACGACGACTCATACAATTTTCTTATATCTTCTTCAGTTATGCTTTTTGCAATTGTTTGAGAAATAACAGCCTCATCCTGGTCAGTCAACGAAATTTCGAAGACTAACTGTTGTAAATAATCAAAAAAGGCCTGAACAAGTTCCTGTCTTGTCACTTTCAGGTCAAATCTTATCTTTCTTTCTATTTCTATGTTCTTTTCGTAGACATACGGCTTTTCTGGAAATATTATATCCAATTTTTCTCCTCTTTTCTTTAATTGTTTACCAATAAACGTGTGGAAAGATCCTAAATAAATAAAAACTTCAATATTCTTCTTGTTTTTCAACAAATTGGATTCTTTGACTGCTGTTATAACCCGAGGCGCTAAATTTTTTAAGATTTTTAACTCTCTTTGAACCTGAAAATGAACTCCTTCCTCAATACACTTTTTGAAAATTAAAAGAGCGTTCTCAAAAGGAGGTTTCTTATTCAACAAATCTATCATGATTTTAGACACCGGGATCAAATTCTTTTTTGCTTTCTCTAGTTCTTTTTTATCCAAATCAATATAAACAAAGTCTTTCTTCATCCCATCTTGGCTTCTCATGACTTCAGTCTCAAAACTCTTTTCAGCACGATTTGATGATTTTTCACCAATAGTTTGTAACCAAAAATCAGAATATTCCCAACCAGCACTTTCGGGAATAATGATATCTGAACGACGCAACGATTCCATCATATGAGTAGCATCTTCTGGAGTAGTGTGGCGAGTATATGCCAAGATTATAGATATTTCAGGAATCTTTATTCTATACCGTTTCGCATAATCAGCAATACTTTGGTCTATTTTACCTTCCGGAAGATTTTCCACATATTCATATTTATCATCTTTCTTATCTTTCTCTTTATGTTGTTCAACTATAAATTTATCCATATTTTTATTCTACCACTTTTTCAAATTCTTTTGGTAAGGGTGATTCCACTTTCATGATCTTACCTTTTAAATTCTTGAATTCTATGGACTTTGCGTGAAGCCCTAATCTTTTTAATCCTTCAGGGAAAGGTTTATTTGGATTATACAAAGAATCACAAACCACAGGATGATTTATAAATTTCATATGCACACGAATCTGATGAGTTCGGCCTGTTTTAGGACGTATTTCTAAATAAGTGAATTTATTATTTTTATCTTTAAATCTTCTTAATACTTTATATTCTGTTACTGCTTCACGTAATTCCCCACGCGCGCCACGACCTGCAAGTCTTCTGCGAAAATCACTTGGGCTTCTACCAATTGGTTTATTTATAATTCTATGATCATCTTTTACCCAACCATTAACTATTGCAACATAGGTTTTATTTATTCTATTTTTCTTGTCGGCCAACCCACTCTTTGTTTTTAATCCAAAAGCGGGGGCGGAAAATTGTTCTTTTAAAAATTCATAAGTTTTCTGGTTTTTTACTAAAAGCAAAACACCAGAAGTTTCTTTATCTAATCTGTGCACTATCCCCGGACGATCAATTTCTTGGTTGTTAAAAGTCACAGGCTCACCTATACCTTTTAACTTAGGATAATTCTTCAAAACCCAATCAGTAATTGTCTTTTCCTTACTTCGCCCGTCAGGATGCACAGAAATACCAGAGGGTTTATCTATGGCTAAAATGTCTTTATCTTCATATAAAATTTTAATCTTCATAATTGAAATAATATACAAAATGAGCTAGAATAGCCATAGTTAGAAATTAAAAAGAAATGTGTAGTTAGCTTAGTTGTAGCGATGCGTGAGATACACCATTAGTAATTAATTTTAATATAATAAAACAATGCGCGGTTAGCTCAGTTGGTAGAGCAACCCGTTTACACCGGGAAGGTCAGAGGTTCGAGTCCTCTACTGCGCACACCCTGATCTGAGTATAGCCCTTGTAGTTCAATGGATAGAACGAGGCTCTTCTAAGGCCTTGATGTAGGTTCGATTCCTACCAAGGGCACCAAAAATTAAAGTGATGGGTCAACAATAGGTGAAGTGGAATTTAAAATTTCTATAGATTTATTTTCACGTCCTTTAAAAAATTTTAATATCTTATTAATCCTTCCCTTATCTATTATTTCTTGTCCATCCAAATTCGAAATTGGTGAGACCAATTGATTATTTATTTTCCTAAAAAGAAAAAAACCAAAAACAAAAGAAAGAGAAATTAAAATAAATGTTACATAAAGAATATATCTCCAATAAAGGTCTGGTTTAATTCTAAGACCTCCTTTTGTAAACTTTTTTTTCTTTTTTAAAAATTTTATTTCCATCTTTAAAAACTTGCTAATTAATAAAGCTTAAAAGTTTTACCTGAAAAATTGCCCCCCATTGTGATTTTTCACTAATAGATAAATCTCCTGCATCTAAATGCTGCATATTTACTGAAACAAATTCAAGATCATATGGAGAATTTTCTAAAAGCATTATTAATTTATAAATAATCTCAAAACTCCCTACCGCTTTTATTTCAATCATTAAAGAAAGTTTATCTTTTGCAATATCCACAGAGACAACTTCAGCTTTAATCCCCACTTTTTCTACCATTCTTTCAATTGTGTCTAAAAAGGGGACAATATCAGAACTTTGAACAAAATGAGTTTCAAATAAAGCTCTTTCTGTTTCCACTGTTTTAATTGAATCAAAAAGAGATTTCGCATTTTTTCTTTGTATATCTTCTGTCTGCCATTTTTCTTGTGTCAATCGTGAATCTTCTTTATTATTATCTATTACTCTATATAGAAACAAAAAAACAAAACAAGAAAATATAAAAAACACAACAGAGAGAATAAATGATTTTTTTTGAAAAATAAATTGCATCCCAGTACTAAAATTTTAAACTGTTATTAATAATTCTTATTTCTTTTTTGCTTTTAATAATATTTATCATAATATATTTACTCAAAAATTTAATACAGGACAGGTATTATGAAGGAATTAGGCTTAAATTAAATTCTATATCAGACCCCTTTACAAAATTTGAAATCGGTAAATCAACCTTTGAAAAAAGGGCATCATTCTCAAGTGCAAGACGGAAAGAAAGTAAAATTTCACGATTCGATGCTTTACCATTAATATTTATCTTTTTACCCGTATTAGGATCGTTTTGATAAGAAATCCCTGTAATTTTAATACCACTCGGTTTTTTTAATATAATTTCATTTATTATCTTTTGAGAAAAAATACTTTGATTTTTCTGAGCATCTTCTATTAAATTCAATTTATTTTTCAAATCTTTAACTACTGTCAAGGTGTTTTGATCAGGAAGAGGTATAAATTCATTTTTTTGTGATTCAAATTTAGTGTTAGTGGCATTTTTTTCTACATAAGAAAGAAAATAGGATGGTAAAATAAGAATAGAAGCAATCAACAAAGATATACCCAACATTATAAAAAACAAAGTCATAAGCCTAAGATAAAAATCTCTAGCCATTTGTTTCTTGTCTTCATTTGGAATTAAATTAATCATGTTCAAAATCTCTCAATGCGAGTCCTAAGGCAGACGCAAAGGTTAATGACTGATCAAAACTCATCTCTGGAATATTTTTATCCGTCTTCATTATATTAATCCAAACATCAGCCAATTCTACACTTGTTTTTACACTAACAGAAAAATATTCAGCAAGTCCTATTAAATTGGAATTACCACCACAAAGGATAACTTTTTTAATCGGAGGTCTATCCTTACCTTCCTCATCTTTATGAGTATGCCAATATAAAAAATGTTTTACTATTTCATCACGCAAGATAGAAACACCATTTAAAATTACAGAAAATATTTCTGTATTTGAAGCATTGCGTTTTAAACCAAATTCTTTTTTCTTTTTTTCTGCTTCATCAAAACTTATATTTAAATCCTTTTCAATCATATTAGAAAGCATAACTCCTCCCATATCTAATGTAGAAGTAAATATAACGACACCATTAGATACAATAAAAATACCTGTACGTGTTTTACCAAAATCTACTATCATGTAAGTTTCTGGATCATCTTTTTTTATGATAGATCTAACGATCGCTTGTGCTTCAAGTTCAAAAGAACTAGCAACTATTTTAGAATTCTTAAAAACAGAAAGATATTCATTAATTACATTTTTAGGTATAGCAGCAACCTGTAATTTTAAACTTTGTTCATCTTCACTTAGTAATTCATAATCAAATATTGCATCCTCTGCTGATATTGGTATATATTCTTCAAGAGAAAGTTCTATTCCCTCCCTAACATTTTCCAATCCCAATTTTCCCAGTTTAAGATTAAAAAGATATACCTGCTCTTCTGGTAAAGATACACGAACTGTTTTTAAACCCTCCTCTTCCCTAAGCTCAACTAAAATTTCTTCCATCTTCTTTTGATCTTTGATTTTACCTGATTCAATGATCCCCACTGGAATCTTTTTTTCTCCATAACGATTAACCCGAATACAATCTTTTGTTTTGACAAGTTCTATATACTTTATCGATTCATCAGAAATATCCAAACCGAAAGAAGGCAACGAAAGAAATTTTGGCGTTGGAAAAAATCTTTTGAACAAATCATTAAACATTATAATATTATACAACAAGAACAGGCTTTAGGCACTAGGCTTTAGTTTATAAAAAATTGAAAACAAAAATTTTAAGAGTCGTGTTGGTTCCCTGTCCTTATGACTCCGAGGGCGAAAGCTCAAAAATTTTTGGTTTTCAACTTTTTATTTTGCCCGAGCACCAACAGGAATTTCATCATCCGGTTCAAGTAAAGAAAATAAATCATTATCAGTAGAGACTGCTAGTATCATACCCTGACTCTCAATACCTCGAATTATTCTAGTTTCTAAATTAGCTACAAACATACATTTTTTACCAATCAAAATATCACAATCCGGGAAATATAATGAAATACCAGAAACTATCTGCCTTATATCATGAACTTCTTCGTCCTCCGAAGCTTTAGCGAAGGAGGGACCTAAATCAACGGATAATTTCAATAATTTATCAGTATCAGGAATTTTTTCTGCTGATAAAATTTTACCTACTACAATATCAACTTTCTTAAAATCTTCTAAACTTATCATAATTAAAATTTAATTTTTTCTAATACCTAAAGCCTAGTGCCTAGTGCCTATTTATCTTATCTAAATACCTTTGTAATATTAAAGCAGCAGCAGAAGCATCTACTCGACCTCTTTTTTTATCTTTTAGTTTACTATGGGATTGTGATTGACTTAAACTTTTTTTATTACTTCCAGATTTCCTAGCTTCGACTGATGTCAAAAATTCTTTTTGCTTATGAATAGGTAATCCAAATTTATCTTTAAGTTCTAAAATAAAAACTTCAATCCTCGCAGAAAGGACATTCAGTTTACCAGAAAAATCTACTGATTCCCCTACTACAATATCTGAAATATCTTCTGTTTTTATAATTTCCCTAAGTCTATCAAAACCACTCAAATTATTTAAAATAATCTCTTTCGGAAAAGCCAAAATTCCTTTTTCATCTGAAATAGCAAGGCCAATTCGCTTTGTTCCATAATCTATACCAAGAATCCTCATATATAAGATACTAGCATAAAAAACATTTTTCTGATATTATTTAGATATGTATCAATTAACAAATCAAAATTTAATAATCATATTAATAACAATTTTTTGGATCTTACCTTGGAAAGGATATTCACTCTGGATTGCTTCCAAAAGAAATGAAAAATGGTGGTTTATTATTCTTTTAGTGGTAAATACTTTTGGAATTCTTGAAATTTTTTATATTTTCTATATTGCTAAAAAGAAATTGTCTGACATACAGCAAGTACTTCATGGAATCTTACCTAAAAAGAAATAAACAAAAATACCCGGTATATACCGGGTATTTTTATAAGGTTTTTTCTAACTTGTAAAAAATATCAAAAAACAGTAATATCATTTAAACGGAGGTGTCGCATAGAGGTTTAGTGCATCGGTCTTGAAAACCGAAGTCCTGAAAGGGACCGTGAGTTCGAATCTCACCACCTCCGCAATTTTTTGCTTTAGAAGCTAAAGATTAGTATACCCTGTAGTAGAACTTTGAAAAAGTTTCACTACGGGGTATAATTATACTAATGAATCCAAATAAAAAACTAGAATGGACTGCGTTGGAATACGAAGAAAAAGAACGAGGCAATGATTGGTTCTGGGCACTCGGTGTTATTATCCTCGCGAGCTCAGTAGCATCATTTATTTATAAAAATTATTTTTTTAGTTTATTTCTTATAGTGAGTGGAGTACTTCTTTTTATCTTTGCCACTAAAAAACCAGACTTAGTCTTCTACGAATTAAATGAAAAAGGATTAAAAATAAGAAATCGTATTTTCCCTTATGAAAACATAAAATCTTTTTGGGTACAAAAAGATGAAATGAAACCTACACTTTTTATCAGATCAGAAAGATTGTTTATACCGATACTTTCAGTGCCCATAGAGGAAAATTTTGCAGAAGAAATAAAAACTATCATGCTTTCAAATAACGTTCCTGAAGAAGAAATGAAAGAACATCTATCAGAAAAAATAATGGATTCTTTAGGTTTCTAAAGCCACCAAAATTTTTCACAAAAATAAGATAAATTTATTAAAAAAATAAGTCACCAAAAAATTTAGGCGGATAAATTTGAGTTTTTAGATAAAAACTGTTAATCTTCAATTACAAAATAATATATCGCCCTCATAGTTTAATGGATAGAATGCGAGCTTGCGGAGTTTGCGATGTAGGTTCGATTCCTACTGAGGGCACCAGCACGAGAGAAGCCAACTGCTTGGCTTTGTGTAGAAAGCAAAAAGCTTTTATTTATTTTTATAAACTTTATGTTTATAAAAATATAAAAGGTATACTGTTCCTGTAAGGAAAGATTACCATAATTAGGACATTAAAAATAAAAAAGTGAATAAAAAAGACTATGAAAAATTACTTCCAAAAAATAAAATTATATATATCCTCCCATAAAGTAATAAGTATCGTTGTATTAATAATAATCTTAGCTCTAGGATATTGGGGATACAAAAAATTTACAAATACGACTGGTGATATTCGTTATATAACGGCCAAAGTAGAAAAAGGTACAATTATTGCCTCTGTTTCTGGTAGTGGCCAAGTTTCAGCCTTAAATCAAATAGATGTAAAATCTAAAGCTTCTGGAGACGTAATATATCTTTCTAAAAAAAATGGTGATGCAGTCAGCCAAGGCACACTTATAGCACAATTAGATACTAAGGATATACAAAAATCTATACGTGACGCCGAACTAAACCTAGAATCTGCAAAAATTTCTCTGGAAAAATTAAAGATTGAAAAATCAAATGAGAATATTAGTGCTGATTTAGTAAAAGCGTATGATGACGGATTTAATACTGTTTCAGATACATTTTTAGATTTACCTACGATTGTAACTGGATTGGAAGATCTTTTAGGAGAAAACATTTTCTCAGATAATGCTGCACGAATAAGTGGAAAGACAGCTCAAAGTTATAGAGAATTAGCAGAGACGACATATTATAATGCTAAAAAAGCTTTTGAGACAAATAGAAAGTTTTATAGAACACTTAATCAAGATTCTGTTAAAGAAGATATTGAAAAAGTTATTAAACAAACCTATGAAACAACTAAAATTTTCTCTGATGCTATTAAAAACATGATAAATTTTGTTGATTATTTGTCAGAAGATTCTGGAAATTCTTCTCCTTTTACTTCTTTTCAAACTACCTTATCTACCTATACCAATACAATAAATACACATCTAACCAATCTCTTAACTGCTGAAACAAATATTAATGATAATAAAGATTCTTCTCTAAATGCTGACCTAGATATTCAAAGTTCAGAATTAACAGTAAAACAAAAAGAGAATGCTCTACAGGATGCAAAAGATAATTTGTCAGATTACTTTATTAGGGCACCGTTTGGAGGAGTAATCTCTACTATAGATATCAAAAAAGGAGACACTATAAGTACAAGCACTATAGTCGCAACATTAATAACAAATCAACAAATCGCTGAGATCTCACTTAATGAAGTTGACGTAGCAAAAATAAAAATTGGACAGAAAGCAAATCTCACTTTTGATGCAATTCCTGATCTCTCTATTTCAGGTATCGTTGCTGAAATTGACTCTGTTGGTACAGTTTCGCAAGGAGTTGTAACTTATATTGTTAAAATAAGTTTTGATACACAAGATGAGAGAATAAAACCAGCAATGAGTGTTTCTTCCGCAATTATCACAGATATGAAACAAAATGTATTAATAATCCCAAATAGTGCTATAAAATCAATGCCCGCTCGACAAGCAGAACAATCTAAAATAAACTATGTTGAAAACTTCAACACACCTTTATTGCCATCTACAAATGGATTAATTGGTTTCATATCAAAAGTCGCTCCTAAAAAAATTCCAGTAGAAGTTGGTATATCAAATGATTTACAAAGTGAAATTATCTCCGGAATTAAAGAAGGCGATGAAATAGTCACGAGAACAATATTGCCAACAACAATGACAACAACAGCACCTAGTATTTTCGGTGGTACTGGAAACAAAGGAAGATAATTCGATGATTGAAATAAAAAATATTACAAAAACATATAAAACGGGAGATGTTGAGTTTGAGGCATTAAGTAATATTTCTTTTAATATTGCTGACGGAGAATTCATAGCTATCATGGGACCATCAGGAAGTGGTAAATCAACATTAATGCATATACTAGGTGCACTCGATAGTCCGACGAGTGGAACATATTTTCTTGATGGCAAAGATGTTTCCATTTTGTCGGATGATGAACTCGCAAATATTAGAAGGGATAAGATTGGTTTTGTTTTTCAATCTTTCAATTTATTACCAAGAACAACAGTCTTACGAAATGTAATGTTGCCTTTGGTTTATGCTGGTATACATGGTCTTGAAAGAGAAAAAAGAGCAAAAAATGCATTACTATCAGCAGGTCTAGAAGAAAATAATTTTCAACATTTATCAAATCAACTCTCTGGTGGACAAATTCAACGTGTAGCTATTGCTCGTGCACTTGTAAATAATCCATCACTTATTTTAGCCGATGAACCAACAGGAAATCTGGATTCAAAAACAGGAGAAATCGTCATCGGTACATTTCAGAGATTAAACAAAGAATTAGGTCGCACTATAATTCTCATTACTCATGAACAAGAAATAGCCGAACATGCCGATAGAATACTTTTTATAAAAGATGGAAAACTTCTTGAAGATAGAACAACCCATTTAAAAAAAGTCATAAAGTAGAAAGTTTATCAAGTAAAATGAAAAATAAATTAATTCAACTTTATAACTTTAAGAACTTTATAAACTTTTAACTACCCAGAATGAAAATAAGAGACATAGCAAATGAAACATATAGTTCACTCTCCGCTAATAAAGTGCGATCAGGTCTTACTATGCTTGGTATTGTTATAGGTATCGCTTCTGTCATTGCTATGGTCTCTATAGGCAATGGAGCTAAAGAATCTATTTCATCAAGTATAGAAGGTCTTGGTTCAAACCTCCTAACAATTATGCCAGGTGTAGTCCAACCAGGAAGAGGGATAGTTTCTTCTGGTCGTGGTTCAGCTCAAACTCTAAAAAATGAAGATGCTGATGTTATAAAGACTATAGACGGCGTCGCAGCTGTTTCTCCTGAAGTTTCTAGTCGATTCCAAGTGGTTGCTACTGGCAATAATACCAACACCACCATTAGTGGAGTCACCACAGATTATATGAACGTACACAACGTTGCTCTTGCTGATGGAAGTTTTATTTCTGATGCAAATGAAAGGAGTATGGGAAGACAAGCAGTATTGGGAGCCACCGTTGCAACTGATTTATTCCCTGAAGAAGATCCAATTGGTAAAACTGTTCGTATTAATAAAATTAATTTTAATGTTATAGGAGTATTAGTCGCAAAAGGTGGAGTTGGATTTTCAGGTCCTGATGATATGATATTCGTTCCCCTTTCAACAATGCAAAAAATTCTTTCGGGAATGGATTATCTCTCCACAATGTCTGTATCGGTGACAGATAAAGATAAAATGACAGAAGTTAAAGATTTAGCAATAAATGCACTCCTAAATAAACACAATGTAGATGAAGCAGATTTTTCAGTAATCTCACAAGAAGATATTTTAGGAACATTAACCACCGTCATAGATACTTTTACACTCTTCTTAGCAGCCATCGCTTCAATTTCACTTTTAGTTGGTGGTATTGGAATTATGAATATGATGCTCACCACCGTGACTGAGAGAACTAAAGAAATCGGACTAAGAAAAGCAATCGGAGCAAAAAGAAAAGATATAAACTTACAATTTCTTTCAGAAGCAGTAATGCTCACATTTATCGGTGGCTTCTTGGGAATTATTTTAGGTTGGCTCATTTCTTTCATAGTGACATCGACTGGATTAATCGCCACTAGCGTTTCCCTTTCTTCTGTTCTTTTAGCTTTTGGAGTCTCCACAGGTATTGGTATCATTTTCGGTTACTATCCAGCTCGTAGAGCAGGAATGTTGAACCCAATAGATGCTCTAAGATACGAATAAAATATAGAAACTAACATTAAATTAATATTAAAAAAGAAAATAAAAAAAATTATTAAAAATTTTAAAAAATAAATTCCTCATATTTTATTTTTAATCAAAAACGCCTTAAAGGCGTTATCTATTGGGTTTTGTAATGATTTCATATCTAGTGCGTCTAAGTTTAAAGAAGTATTAGTATACCCCTTGACATTTTTCTATAAGGTGATATACTAACAAAAATTGTAAATAGTTGTTCCGTTTTATAAAATAAAATAAAGGTGTAATCATGAGAAATTTCATTATTTTTCTAGTGTTTTTAACCATAACTTTTTTGACCAGTGAGTTAAATGGACAAAAAAGGATTAACTGGGGAGAAGACCCAGTTGACCTAGGGTACAAAGGTACTCCAGGTATGGTATCGATAAAAGTTCTCTATAACCCTTGGGTTGAAACTCAGGGAAGGTCAGGAAAATGGACTAAAGGGATGGCTGGAAATGGGCAGGTGTTCGACATTGATTCAACGTTATATTTTTCTGGTGAAACAATCAAAACAAGTATCGCATTCGTGTGCGGAAATCCTGTAAAATTCTTGAACGACCTCGATCGCTCAAGAACCCAAGTAGTACTAACAAAATCTCTAGCCTTTAAACCTGAGTTTATTAAAGGTGAAAAGGGAGATAAGGGAGACCCTGGCATCAATGGTCGTGATGGAGAAATTTCTCCGATTACCATCATAAATGAAGCAGGATTTCCATGGACAACATTAATCATAGCAAGTGGTTTTGTAGTAGTAGCTTATATAACATATTTGGTAGTAAGAGCAATAATAAACTATCACGAAAAGGACTCTTCTCCAACTATTACTCCCCCTGGTGTTGATACTGGTGAAGTTTATAAAAAACAACAACAAAATTGGTTTGTCCTGAGGTATTCAGCTAGTTTCTAAAGACAAATGGAGAGAATAGGATTTTAAATTTTATTCTCTCCTGCTCTTCAAAGCCATTGACATTTTATTTCAATATGATATAATATGTGGATAGTTTCGAAGAGTAAAAGGTCTTTTTTACTTTTATAATTTAACAGAAATAAAAAAATATGAACAAAAAAATAAAAATATTTTTAATCAGTATAATATCCCTCTCAGGGCTTTTTATAAGTTTTAATAATGCTTCAGCTCAAACAGTGGTCGCTCACTGTAACTATGCAACCATAAACGGAACAGTATATCCAAATGGTTCACCCACCTATGCTTGGTTTGACTGGGGAACTACAAGCCTATCTAATCACACATCACATCAAGGACCTTTTAATTCTACTTCTAGTTATAGTGAAATGATCACTGGTCTTACCCCCAACACTCAATATATTTATCGTGCAGTAGCACAAAGTGCTGGAGGAACAGTCTATGGTCAAACTAAGGATTTCATTACTCCTCTTTGTCCAGTTCAAACCTACACTGTAAGTACAAGTGCGGGAACAGGTGGAACTATTTCTCCAAGTTCAAGACAAGTTAATTCAGGAAGTACAACATGGTTTACAGTTGCTCCAAATTCTGGATATCATACAAATATAGTTTCTGGTTGTAATAATGGATATTTTAATGGAAATACTTACACTACTGGTGCTATATATTCTAATTGTACAGTTTATGCAACCTTTAGTCAGAATGCACCACTAACTTACACTGTAAGTACAAGTGCGGGAACAGGTGGAACTATTTCTCCAAGTTCAAGACAAGTTAATTCAGGAAGTACAACATGGTTTACAGTTGCTCCAAATTCTGGATATCATACAAATATAGTTTCTGGTTGTAATAATGGATATTTTAATGGAAATACTTACACTACTGGTGCTATATATTCTAATTGTACAGTTTATGCAACCTTTAGTCAGAATGCACCACTAACTTACACTGTAAGTACAAGTGCGGGAACAGGTGGAACTATTTCTCCAAGTTCAAGACAAGTTAATTCAGGAAGTACAACTACATTTTATATTAATGCAAACAATGGATACAGTATAAATTCAGTTACTGGTTGTAACGGATATTTATCTGGAAATACTTATCATACTGGAGCAATAAATTCTAATTGCTCAGTTTATGCTAGTTTTATACAAAATCAACCAACTACTTACACAGTCACAGCAACTGCTGGAAATGGTGGATATATTTCTCCAAGTTTAACAATTGTTAATTCAGGAAGCACAACTACATTTTATGTTAGTGCAAATAATGGATACAGCATAAATTCGGTTTCTGGTTGTAATGGTTCATTGTCTGGTAATACTTACACTACTGGCCCTATATATTCTAATTGTACAATTTATTCTACCTTTACTGCTAATGAACAAAACAATGAACCAACAGTTACAACAAAAGCAGCTACAAATATTGATGAAGAAAGTGCAACCTTAAACGGTTCTGTTGATTCAAATGGTGGTTCAAATGTAGAAGCTTGGTTTGAATGGGGTACTAATAGTAATTATAGTAATCATACAAATCATATAAATTATGGATCCACTAGTGGTACTAATTTCGACTATGATTTAGAGGGATTAGACAGTGATGAAACTTATTATTTCCGAGCAGTAGCACAAAACAATAACGGCCAAAAAGTTTATGGTAATCAAAAAACTTTCACAACTGATGAAGATAATAATAACAATAATAACGATGAACCAGATGTGACCACATATTCTGCTACAGATATTGAAAGTGATTCCGCAACATTAAGAGGCTACGTAGATACAAATGGAGAAAGCACAAGACGATGGTTTGAATGGGGGACTAGAAGTGGTTCTCTATACAGTGAAACAGACAAATCAAGTAGGAGTACAAGCTCAAGAAATTTTGAAGATTCAATTGATGGTCTCAACCCAAATACTACCTATTATTTTCGAGCAGTAGCAGAAAATAATAATGGCACTGATTACGGGAATACTTTATCATTCAGAACAAAAAGTGGTTCCCAAGTGGATGATTGTAGTTTTGAGACATGCGCACCAACTGCTGTGACCACAATGGCCACAAACATCGGACAAACAAGTGCTAGATTAAATGGTCTCGCTATAGTAAACAATAATAACAGTACTTATGTCAGTGGATACTTCGAATATGGAAGAACTCAAAATCTCGGAAACATGACTACAAATAAAAATATAGGCAATAATCAAACAAATGCCTACTTTGAAAGTGTATTTAACCTCGCTTCTAATACAACCTATTATTACCGTGCAGTAGTAACCAATGAATATGGAACCTCTGTCGGTAGTATCGTTAGCTTTAGAACTGGGAACCCTATTACTTACACCAATACGGCCACTAATACAAATACTGTATATAGAAATGTGACAGTAGTCTCTAACACAAATGATAATGTCGGAAATTCCAGACCATCTTTAGTTCTCTTAAGTGTTAACCAAAATCGAGGCAATGAGATACTTATGAGAGGAGATATTGTTGAATATATTGTTAACTATAAAAATGTTTCTTCAAGAAATTTGAGAGATATCGTCCTACAAATTTCTATACCTAAAGAATTAGAATTTATGGAAACAAGTAGAGGTTACTTTTCTACAGAAAATAGCACTGTAGTTGTCAATATCGGATATCTCAACCCACAAGAAGAAGGTAGTGTCCGTGTAACAGTCAGAGTAACGACTGATGCTCAAATAGGCAAAATCGTAGTAGTAACAGCAAATCTTGCATATACTATCATTGATAATAATACTCAAGAAGAAGTTTTCGCTTATGCAAAAAACACTATAGAAGATAGAGGAACTATCCAACTAGGAGCATTAGCTTTCTTGTTCGGAAATGGCTTCTTGCCAAATTCTATATTGGGATGGCTTCTACTTATCTTATTAATCATCTTAATTATCCTCGCTGTAAGGAGAGCATATTACGGACCTAGAACAGTCTTTATCCCACAAAACATAGATAAAGATCATATCTAAAAGTCTTTAACAAAAACCACTCCAATTAGATCGGAGTGGTTTTTGTTTTAATGCTATACTGTTAAATATTACTCAAATGGAAAATTTATATCCAATGCGAATAAATAAATATCTAGCTTGGAAAAAAATCTCTACCAGAAGAGGAGCTGATGATCTAATAGAAAAAAAGAAAGTTTTTATTAATAATAAATTAGCAGTACTCGGTAGTCGTGTAAATGAATCTGATATTGTAGAGATAAAAGGAGATAAAAATTCTAAAGTTTATGTTTACTTTGCATACAATAAACCCATAGATACTATCACTCATTCCCAACAAAAAGGAGAACATGATATAAAAGAAGACCTAAAAAATACCACTCTACAAAAAGATGTTTTTCCAATAGGACGATTAGATAAAAATTCCCATGGACTTATTATACTGACAAACGATGGACGTATCACAGATCAATTATTGAACCCAAAATATTCTCATGAAAAAGAATACACAGTTAAAACTTCAAATAAATTACGTTCAAATTTTAAACAAAAGATGGAAGCTGGAGTAAATATCGAGGGCCTGCCTGCGCAGACAGGATATATTACTAAAAAATGTAAAGTAAACATAATAAATGATTTTACTTTTAAAGTAATATTAACTGAAGGCAAAAAACATCAAATAAGGAGAATGTGCTCAGCTCTTTTCCAAGAAATTGCTGATTTAAAACGTGAAAGAATAATGAATATTAAGCTCGGGAACCTTAAATCAGGGGCTTTTAGAGAGATAAAAGGTGAAGAATTAGCTATTTTTTTGAATATGTGCTATACTTAATATACAAATAGGTGCGAAAAGAGTCGATTTCTAAAGTAATCTTACTTTGTATTTAACAACTTAATCAAAAAAATCAATGACTGGTACAATAAAAAGACTCACTGATAAAGGTTTCGGTTTCATCACTGGAGAAGGCCTACAGAAAGATTTATTCTTTCATAGTAATTCTCTTGTCGGAGTAAATTTCGACGAATTGCATGAAGGCGATGCTGTTTCTTTTGAAACAGAAGAATCCCCAAAGGGATTGAATGCTACAAACGTACAACGTGCGTAACATTCACTTTATCTAAAAAAAGCCCCACTCGGGGCTTTTTTTATTGTAAATTTATTTACCTTCCAAAATTTTTTGATCTTAAAAATTTAGGTGGATTTTACTAATTTTGATAAACGAGATTTCTTACGAGCAGCATTATTTTTTTTAATAACACCTTTTTTAGCTGTTTTATCTATTATAGCAAAAGCAGAACTTAATAATTTCTGTGCCTCTTTTTTATCTGTTTTTGCAGTTTTCTCAATTTTTTTAATTACATCCTTCATCGCATGTCTCTGACGATCATTAAAAGCCTTCTTGCGAAGAGAACCACGAATTGCTTTTTTAGCTGATTTTATTATTGGCATATATGTAATATAACAGAAAACTCCTAAAATGCAACCTATCCTACACGTGCTATAATAGACATATGATTGGAAGCATAAAAGGAAAAATAATATTAAAAACTGACAGGTTCCTGATAGTTGAAACAGCTGGGGTTGGTTACAAAATAAACATTTCTCCAGATACTTTATCTAAACTTAAAAAGGAAGACAAGGAAATTTTGTTTTGGATTCATACACACGTACGTGAAGATATATTAGATCTTTATGGTTTTTTAAATCGTGAAGAATTAGAATTTTTTGAAATGCTAATAAATGTCTCAGGCATAGGTCCAAAAGGAGCTCTTAGTGTTTTAGGTGTCGCTTCAATAGAGACATTAAAAAGAGCTATTAGCACTAGTGACACAGCATATCTTACAAAGGTATCTGGTATAGGAAAAAAGACTGCAGAAAAAATAATAATAGAACTCAGAGATAAAATGCAAAATAAAACTGGAGAAAAAATGACTAGTGCTTCCCTTCGAGACGAGCTAGATGCATTAGAAGCTCTCAAATCTCTCGGCTACTCTCAAAATGAAGCACGTGAAGCCTTAAAAAATGTTTCATCTGACGCAAACACAAATACAAAAATTCGTGAAGCACTAAAAATATTGAGTAATAAATAAAGAAATATAAAATTTAGAAAGCCTTGCACAGGAGCTTAGAAAATAAAAATGGTATTCCATTTATTATTTTCTTGAGTGACGAGCAGTTCGCTGGCAAAGCTTTGCCAGATAGATTGCTTTATAAATTTTCATATTTCTTTATTTTATGTTCCCAATATTCTAAAAAGAGCAACCCCGCAAGCCACTGATACATTTAAAGACTCCTTTCTCCCCTTCATTGGTATCTCAGCTATAACATCACATTTTTGAAGTATACTTTTTGGAATACCTGTCACTTCAGTACCCACTATAAAAACCAAACCTCCTTTCCAGCCGAAGGCTGGTCCGCCTCTGGCGGACACTTTCTTATAATTAACAGAGTTTTTATCTTGCTCTATACCTATAATAAAATATTTTTCCCGCTTTAAGCTTCGCAAAAGGGCGGGTAAACTTTTTTTAAATTCCCATTTTACATACTCTTCTGCTCCTAGTGCAGACTTTGCCATATCTTTACGGATTCTTCCAAAGCGATCAATGGGGGTAGGAGTATACCCTGTTAAATAAATTTTATTTATACCTACTGCATCAGCAGTACGAAACATTGCACCTACATTTGTAACACTTCTAACATCATGAATAATCAAAATATTTTCTCCCTCTTGTTGTCCGACAAGTTTATTTTTAGATATCATAATCATAAAAAACTTTAAAACATCTATTCAGTATAATAATATTCTTCCGAAGAATTATCATATGCTTTAACAACAATAATATAAGCCAAAAAAGAACTTATTATTGTAAAAAGAAGCATAAATAATAATGATTTGTTAAGTAAAGACATAACTCTTATAGTTTACCATTATTTTGATAAATTTTACTATTTAATGTTATAATAACTTACTATGGAAAATTTTAAATCTATATTATTTTTAATTATTATATTAGTAATAATAGTCTTCGGAGGTTATTGGGCAGTTTCCACTATTGAACCCGGTAGTATTAATGTAGAAAGAGAAAAACAAAAAGAACTTGAGCAAAAAAATCAAGAATTAGAAAAAGAAATACAAGAACTAAAAGACAAAATTGCAATTTTAGAACATCCTACAAAAGAGCAAATTCCTGTAGAAGAAAATATCGAAAAACCTAATACAAATACCCCCGAGAATAATGCTACTCCTCTAAAATATCAGAGCTTAATAGATGATTTACAAAAACTAATTGACGATAATATCCATATGAAAGAAAAATCATATGGCACTAGGGTAGGAACAATACAAACATTCTTAAATATATATAATAATACAACTAAAAAAGTAGATAATGATTATGGTGCAGGCACTAAAACTGACGTAATTAAATTCCAAAAAGCAGAAAAAATAACTGCCGATGGAGAAGCCGGCCCTAGTACTTTCTTAAAAATGATTGATTGGTTAAAAAAACGATAATTAAATCCCTTGATTTTTAAGCTTATTTCCTATATTATCAAAAGGTTATAAATAAATATCCGCCCATAACTTAGATGTAGCGGGTCCAGTAAATTATTTACAAAACTTCGTTCTTCATTTATAAGTAAATATCCGCCCGTAGCTCAGCTGGTAGAGCAGATCCCTTTTAAGGATAAGGTCCTCGGTTCGATCCCGAGCGGGCGGACAAGTATAAAAAAATCTAATCCCCAAAAATACTCTCTAACTCTACTTTTAAAGAAGACATAACATTGTCGTGGTTTTCTTTGAAACTTAAAGAATCACCTTCTTTAGGACTTTCCAACTCTTCTCTTATCGTCTTCTTTTGTTGTAAAATACCATCTATACGTTTTTCTATGTTTTCATACACTTTAATTAGTTCACGATTAGAAGAAAAAGAGGCTTCTTTTTTAAAAAATTTTATTTCTTCTTCTATTTGGTCTAAAATTAAAAATTGTAAGGGGTGTTTTTCTAACGCTTTATTATTTTTTTGTAACCATAATTCTACTACATCAAGAAGCATATCTTTTTCACAACCAACTATAACACTAGGAACCTTCTTTAACTCTCCCCTGTGTAATTCTGATTCAAAATATTTAATTTTTGAAAGTTCCCCACTTTTTATATTATCTTTAATTTTTAATAATTTTTTATTTAAACTAGAACTAAATGTTACTTTTACAGCCATAGCCATATAAGAAACTCCTTTTTCATCATGAAATTCAGTAATATTACTAATACCAGTTTTTAATTTATCATATTCTGAGGTTCCTGTAGTAAATGCTTCTTCTCCCATCCAATTATTTTTTTCAAATTGTTCTAGGGCTATAGCATTAAAAATTTCCGACAATTTATTGTTTTCTAAAGATTTTTCATCCATATCTTTAGAAAAACTCTGTTTCATCCCGAGAACTTCTTTTTTGTCTTCATCTACCATAGAGCCATATATATTTCTAAAGCTTTCTTCTTTAATACTATACTTTTTAAGCAAAGCTTCGGCCCTTGGATAAGCTTCTCTGATTAGTCTTTCTTTATCTATTTTATTACCAACCTTCTCGCCAAAATCTAGTGTAAAAAATTTATCCATAAATTATATTTAGTTAATTAATAATTTTAAAATGCATCTAACAAAAACTGTTCAAATACAGCTTCTGCATCTTTACCTTCCTTGCGTGCCTCAGGCAATAAATAAGAAAGTCTGCCTGCAAAATTTTTAAGTTCAAACTCAGAAAATTTATTAAAATCTTTTTTTAACATCATATCTTTGGCTTTCCAAAAAAGTACACCTATAAGTTCCTCCATCCCCACCCCCACATCCATCGCTTGTCTAAAATAAATCCATAAATGAAGTTTATCTCTTTTCCCAAATGCACCAGCTAATAAAAAATTGTCATATTTTTCCTTTTTTTCTTTAGGTAGCTCAAAAATATTAATTTCTGCTTTAATTTTTTTAAAAGCATCTAATACTGGTTTATTTAATTTACCTTCCAAAAAGACAAAATCATTCCCTGATTTACTAATAAGGTTCAACTTATCTAAAATAAAATCTAGCGTTTCTTCTTTCTCAAAAATATTTGTAAAAATAACCACACATTTTGTAAAAAAAAGCCCAGATCCAGAATAAAAATTTTCTATCTGGACTGGATTAAAATCATTTTTACCAATAAAAAAAGTCTCTACCCCAATAGATATGGATTCTATAAATTTTTCATAATTTCCATGTTTGTTTTTAGCATCATCACCACAAAAAAGATAAATCATATTAGAGTTTAACTGATTTTTTGTATTCTAAATAAGGAGTACTATACTTCTCGGCAAGAATTTTCTCCTCTTTTCTTATAAACGTAAGCTTAGTAACAACAAATGAAACTATGGAAAAAACAACTATAAAAAAAGAATTAGTTATAACTCCAAAACCTAACATCAAAAAGAAAAGCCCAAAATGTGTCGGAGTACGAGTATAACGATAAGGTCCATTACAAAATGTTTCTTTATTCATGTTTTCTTTATTAAAATGATGAGAAGAAATCTGTGCCCATAAAATCAAAAATGTACCAAAAACTAAAAATATAATACCTAAAGATACTATAGGAAATTTCTCAAAAATCTTAAATGGGAATAAAAAATCTAAAAAAAGACCCAATAAAAATGAGATAAAATAAAATAAATACGAATGCGCTAAAATTCTATGCACATTGTTTTTATTGAGAGTTTTATTACAAAATTGTCCTATTATATCATTCACTTCCATTTTTATATTATACCATATTATTTAACTTCTCCAAAATTATTCCCTGAACCAGAATGTACCATCAAAGGAATACCAGTTTTATAATGTAAATATGATCTCTCAAGTATTGTTTGCATAGTATTTTTTATTATTTTTTCAACTTTTAAAAATACTTTCTCCTCCACCTCATAAACTAACTCATCATGTATCTGAAGTACCAAATGTACCTTATCTAAAAAACCTTCATCTTTTAAATCTTCCTCCACATATCTTATAGCAAGTTTTATTATATCAGCTGTAGCAGTTCCTTGAATTGGAGCATTGATAGCAGTACGTTCAGCCATATTTTTTAAAAAAGGAATTCTAGAGTTTATATTTGGAAAATATCTACGTCTACCAAATAATGTCTCTGTATAAGAATTTTTCATTGCAAAAACTTTTACCCCTTCTAAATAATCTCGCACACCAGAAAATTGTTTAAAATAATTGTCATAAAATTTTTGTGCTTCTTCTCTAGTGCCTCCTAAGTTTTTACGTAAAGATGAAACCCCCATACCATAAATAATGCCAAAGTTTATGACTTTCGCACAACGACGCATCTCACTATCTACTTTTTCGATAGGTACATTAAAAACAAACGACGCTACACCAGAATGAATATCTTTTTCATCACAAAATATCTGTGTCATTTTTTTATCTCCCGAAAGCATCGCCGCTACACGAAGTTCAATTTGGCTATAATCAAAAGCTAAAAGTTTATAACCTTTACCTGCAATAAAACCATTTCGTATTTTTTTACCTAACTCTGTTTTCATCGGTAAATTTTGTAAATTTGGATCTTGTGAAGAAAATCTTCCTGTTGTTGTCCCATTCTGTAAAAATTTAGCGTGCAAACGACCATCTTCTCCAACCATTTTAGGTATTACATCAATATAAGTAGAAAGTAGTTTTTGTAATTCTCTATAAGACAATATCTCCTTTATTATCGGGTTATTTTCTTCCAATTCTTCTAAAACTGAAACCTTAGTAGAAAAAGATCCACTCGCATTTTTTTTCTTACTCGATTTCATTCCCATTTTACCAAAGAGGACCTCTCCCATTTGTTTAGGTGAATTAATATTAAATTCTGTACCAGCCATTTTATATATTTTATTAGTCAATTTATCTAATTCTTTATGATATTCTTTTGATAAATTTTCAAAATATTTTTTATCTATAAGAATGCCATAATTCTGCATTTTTTTTACTATACTTATAATAGGTTTTTCAATCTCTTCATATACTTTATTTAATTTTTTTTCTTCTAATTGTTTAAAAATATATTTTTCTGCTTCTTCAAAAGAAGAAGTGTTTGCATAATGTAATATATCTTCTAAAGAAGGATTAGTTATGTCTGAATTTACAAGCCAAAGAGCAATAGATGTTTCTTTTAATTTTTCTTCAGAAATCGGATTCAGAGAATTTGCGAGCTGGTCTGGTTGAGCCTGCTCTTTTAAAGAATCTTGCGCAGGCGACCCGAGGACCCGAGTAAATTCTGCTAAATTCGATTTCTGACCATTGTTCCAAAAACTTTTCAATCGTGCAAACAAACTTCTAAATTCAAATAAAGAAAAAATATTTTCAACTTTTTTCAAATCTGCATTTTCCCAAAAAGTTTTTTTAGGTAAATTAAAATTCACTGGAGCATCAATCCTAATTTTTGCTAAAGTTTTTGAAAATAAAGCTTCCTCTTCGTTATCTTTTAAAAGTTGTATAACTCTATCCGAGATTCCTAATTTTTTAAATTGTAATTCGTAATTTTTAATTCGTAATTGCTTATATATTTCCTCTATCGTTCCAAAATTAACAATTAAATTTGTTGCTGTCTTTTCACCAATTCCTTTAATACCAATTATATTATCAGAAGGATCTCCTCTTAATCCTTTATAATCTGGTAACAACTTCGGTTTAAAACCAAATCTTTCAAAAACTTTATCTTCATCATATAAAATAGTGTCATTTATTCCTTTCTTTAGGGTATAAACTTGAACCTTCTTGCCATCTATTAATTGCATCGTATCCATATCGCCCGATGCGATAATTATATTTATATTCTTATCTTCCCTTAGCTTTTCCACTATCGTACCTAATACATCATCCGCCTCAAAACCAAGAGCATCATAAGTAGGAACACCGAATGCATCAAAAATTTGTCTAGAATTTTTTAATTGTAAAATAAGAGCATCATCAGTTTTTGCTCTTCCTGCTTTATATTGATCATAAGCTTCATGTCTAAAAGTTTTTTGTGGCAAATCATAACAAGCCACAATATAATCCGGCTTCAAATCAGTAATTATCTTCATCAACATACTAGAAAGCCCATATAAGGCTCCAGTCGGCTCACCACGGGATGATAAAAATTCAGGCAGGGCATGATAAGCCCGATGTATTATCGCATGAGAATCCAACAATACTAATGTTTTATTATTCTTAGCCATTATGTAAATTATACCATTTAAGTTATAATTTATATTAAATGGTAATCTTTGATGAAGAAAAAAGTTAACAGGAAGTTAACAGGCCTTGCCTGTTTAATTTAACTCATTTTTATTATAATTTATCCAATCTAGAATTTCACTAATAAAAATTTTAGTAG
>Ga0210057_1002385_pt1 | contig 26935 bp, 32 predicted proteins | sample CryGeyCG2114_010_2_FD_183968 | JGI IMG/M metagenome (GOLD analysis project Ga0210057, IMG submission 183968) | Groundwater microbial communities from aquifer - Crystal Geyser CG10_big_fil_rev_8/21/14_0.10 (SPAdes) (version 2) | ecosystem: Environmental > Aquatic > Deep subsurface > Groundwater ...
GCTCTTAAATTTTTATGAACTTTATATCCCCTATCGGGCCAAATAATTAAATCCATAAATTCTTCATTTAGAATTATGGTTAGCGCTTCTTTTAGATTTTCAAATTCTTTGTTGGTTAATTTTTTTAAACATTTTTTTCCCCAATAAGTATAAGTTTGGAAATGCAGCAACTCATGAATAAAAGTTCTAAGGTACGTTTCTTTTGGCCAGATAATTGGCAGCCAAATATATCCGCGGAGATAATTGTACGGAGCCCTTGGAAAAGTTGTTAAAAAACAAATAAGTTCTCTCTGACAGATTTTTTTGCCAGTTACTTTTTCCATTCTTAAAAAAATTTCTTTTTGGTTGCGCTCTAGTAAATTTTGTATCTCTTTCTTTTTTTGGTTTATCTTTTCTTTTTTATACAAATCCTTTAAGTAGGTCATTAAAAAAATAAATGCTTGTTTTCTAGTTTTGCCAATCAACTTTTTTTGTAATTTTTTGTCTATCCGTTGCTTCCAATTTTCTCCATAAGAAATTTTATTACAAGCATGCCACCAATTCCAGGCGTCTTTTTTAATATTTTGTTTTACAATTATTCTTGGCATATTCGTAAGGCTATTATACAACACAAAATCATAAATAAAAAGGGCTAGAGAAAAATTAATCACTAGCCCAGCCGGCTGGTTATTTGTATTTCCCAATTTTGCCAATTAAATTCCTTAAAAACAAACAATATAAACAATTTAATCAGCATAACTGGCAACGCAGTCACCGTAGCAGATTATTTAACATTTGTCAAATTTTTAAACGAATAAATAAATAGCCTGATCGTTTTAGGATAATGATACGGACCTTTTCCGGATTTAGATCTATCTTTCTTTAATCTTCTATTTTCAGTACTTTTTTGATGTGTGCGTTTCTTCTTTAGTTATCTTATTTTTTTACGCGCTAAGCGGTTAAAAATACCTTGAAAGAATTTTTTAATTTCCTGATCAATGTTTTGGGACGGCTGGATTAACACGGGTTTTAGCTTTTTCAAACTATCTATTAGGACATTAATTTTACTAAGCAATAAGACTGGCTCAATTTGAACGCCAAATTTTTTATCAACCAACTTAACAAGTTGCGCTAAATTATATTTTGGCTTTTGACTTAAATAAAAATAAAGATCATAAATGTCTTTGACTTCATTTCTTTGATAAGTTGATAAAATTTTATTAACCATAATGTCAGTGAGCGAATCAATGGCCAAATTAAATTCTGGCAAACGCGCCACCTTTTCAATTCGTAGGAAGGGGAAATAAACTAATTCCAACTTAATCTTTTCTTGATTGTTCTCTAATAGATACAAACGACGATTTTTATCCAAAGTATAGCTTATTTTTTTTAATTTTAAGGCTTTTTTAAGTAAATTTAAAAAAATAAGATAATCATCAGCAGCAAACAACTCCTCTGAAAAAAAATCAAGGTCCTCGGAAAAGCGATGGCTTAAATAATGATAAGCAAGGAGCGTGCCGCCAGTCCAGTAAAAATGAAGGCCAAAAGAGTTCTGACCAATAAATTCAAGGGTGTCTTTCTGCAGTGGTGTTAACCTTATTTTAGTCATGGCTTTTGATAAAATTAGTTAGGAGTTCTTTGAGAGATCTGTTAATATCTAAATTAGGCAAATATTTTTTCAGGTCAGCTAGGGTAATGCCATTCAAATTGCCAAAAAACAACTGGCGCGCTAAGAGCCATTTTTTAATGGTTGGATTATCAACGTTTGACTTTTTGAGATTATAATCCCAGATAAATTTTGTTAGATTTTTTGCCATAAAATAACTTTAACTGGTATAAAAATTATACCATAAAAAGAATAAAAAACAAATATTTGCGTATTTGAACTTGGGCAGACAAAAATAAAACCGCGTGAGCCTGCTGATGATGGTTTCACGGTTTAAAAATTTGGAATTAAATTTTAGCCTAATTTTTATTCTCCAATTTTTCTATTTTTCCAGTGTCATTAACACCTGTGCGGGTGTCATATTAGCCCGAACAAAATCGATATTTAGGCGGAATATTTGTTTTTATTAGCTATCTTTATCTTAACTCAATAACAATAATTGGCTTTTGCCAAAAAAAATGTTATAATTCAACTATGATTAAAAACTAAAAGCAAAAATATGGATAATATAAATATAGTTAATAATACGGCTGGGCAAAAGACCACTAAAAAAAGTCTGGGGCCGTGGCCTTATGTTTTTATCAGCCTGGCAGCGGGCATTGTCCTGGCTAGCGCATATTTTTTAATAAGCAACTCGCCCAAAAAAGAAAAAACATCAGCGCTGGAGAGCCAGGAAAAAAATGCTTTTGAAAAAACAGACAGCCAGGATGATGGCCTGCCGGATGAAATTTATGCTTATATAGGAACGGTGACGGCTGTTGGAGAGAATCAGCTAGTAATTAATGCGCCGGCTAATGGCAACTATTTATTAACAGATACGGAACTTAAAGTAATAGTGGACGAGGAAACCGAGCTGGCTAATCTAATTATTCCTCAAACTCTAGAGGGTGTTAAGCCCGGTGTATCTGGAGAGTGGTTTAAAAGACAAGAGATTAAATTTGACCAGATAAAAGCAGGTGATAGAGTAACAGTGATTGCCGGAGAAAATATCAAGCATAAAACTGAATTTAAGGCGATCAAGGTGGAAGTGAATGTTATTCAGTAAAATTCAATAAATTTAATTTTTTAAAGCGCCTCCTAGTTAGGAGCGCTTTTTGATTTTATAATCGGCTTAGTTTTAAAATTTAAAATTTAAATCGGTTTTAAAATTTAAAATTTAAAATTGATTAATATATCTCCCAATTTTTTCTTTCTACAATAATGATTCTTTCTTTTTTATTGACATCATAATAGCCTTGGCTGGTAATGGCGATGCCAGTGGGTAAACTATCACTGGCCGCTTGCGGCGCAATGGTATAGATAACATCAGCCGCGCTGTTATTGATCAAACGGATGCGGTAGTTGGGGGAATTTCCCAACTGGCCGGAATCTGGAATTTTACCACTACCTGTTGTCGTGCTGGCGTCAATCACCTCCTGACTGTCACTGGATAAAATAATAACCTTGCCAGCATGCGTTGGCCAGTCAATAGTGACAGCGCTGGGATAAAAAGCAAGACTGGCTGGCGTGCTGATATTTAAACTTAATTCAAATGATTTACCTGGTTTAAGGCGCACTTTTAGCGGATTATTTTTATTAATGACATCTTGGCTTAAATCCGCGGCATAGACACAGCTTTTGTCTGTTTCTGTGGCCGGGTCAGCGGGAAAACTAACCCTTTGTTGGTCATCAAAACAGGTAATGGGTGTGGTATAAATGCCGGCGATATATCTTTTCCAGTTGCCTAGAGTGTCGCTCAAATTACCAACGGTAGGAACATCACTTGTGCCTAAATCACTGCCGTTATGAGAAGTTTCAATCTGATAAACAGCTTTTTCAATGGCGGTTTCAGCGGCAAAATAAGCGATTTCGGATTGGCTAATGCCTTGGCTTGATTTACCGATGCGCAAAATGACATCGGAAACAACCAGAGCGATCATCATTAAATTAGTCAAAATTAAGACAGACAGTACTAAAGCAATGCCTGATTGGCGATTTAATTGTTTTTTAAAATAAAACATATTTTTATGGGCCGGCCAGCCTTTGGGGAATGGTCTGCTGCACGAATAAATTACGGGTATTAGCGCCGCTGGTATTTTGTAAATTTATCACCATAGTCACTTTGGGAAATTCAGTTGGCGGCGCATCCAGACTGAATGGATTACTGGCCGGGGTGATAAAAAAAGTAAGACTGGTAATGGAAACATCGGCTGAAGGAATACTGGTAAAGTCGCCGCCAATCTGGCAGTCCTCAATACAAACTTCAATACTGCCTCCTCCGAGACGAAAAACTGTTTGATAGTCGCTTTTGTCCAAAAGAGCCAACTGGCTTTCACCATCAGATATATTGACACTGCCGCCATAATAATCGTAATCAATTTTGGAGCTTCTTATTTTTTTAGCAATAACTTCCATAATTAGCTGTGATTCTTTTTGCAGTTTGGACATTTGAATTGTGCGCTGTTCTGCTTTAAGCGATTGGGAATAAATCCCCAGAGTCAGGGTGAAAAGAATGATAAAAATACCTAGGGAAACAGTCATCTCAAGCAAGGTAAAACCACGTTGTTTTTGAGCAAAATTCTTTGATGAATTGTTAGTGTCTTGGCTGAAAATAGTCATAGTGACTAGTAATTAGTAACTAGTAATTAGGGCATTTAATTTTTTTATCACTTTGTTTATAAGTTGATTTAATCAGACCATTCAAAGCAGGGGCTAAATTATTATAGATATTCATTATTCTATTATATCTTTCTTCGGTAATAATATGTCTCTCAAATAATAAATCTAACCAATGTTTTGATTCTAATAATGAACCTCGTGCATTGTAATAAAATTTTATTTTATCAAGATAATGATATCTGCCATATCCTTCCGTGATGTTTGCTCCTACTGAATCAGAACTTCTTAAATATTGATCACCTATTGCTTTCTGTAATTGCCATTTTAGATGTTTATATATTTCCCAAGCTTCTTTAGAATGTCCTCTTGATAGTTGATAGGCCTTTAGAGTATCTATATTAAGATAGTCCATATTATAAACCTAGTTACTCATTACTAATAACTAATTACTATTTTACTGCCAATCTGTCAGATATGTTTCTAAAGTGTAGGAATGAGTTTGTCCTTTAAATGTCCAGCTGACTTCAGAAATTATTTTTTTTTCCTTGCTAGAATCGCCTGGCTCAATAGTAATCATTCTTTTAAAATTGGTAGCCTGACCAGCCGTGTGGGTGTATTTGCCATCATTTAAATAAAGCTGGCATTGGCTGCAAGCGCTGGCTGTGTTGGCGCCAGTAGCGCTATTTAAAGCCATGCTAACAACAGTATTGGCATCATCGCTGTCTAGATGAAATTTTTGGTTATCATAACTGTTGTCAAAAATATTAACATCACTAGCCTTGTTCGGGTCTTCGCTATTGCGCATAGCGCGCACAATTTCAATCCCCTCTCTGGCTAAATTAACGACCACGATTTCTTGCTCACTCTGCTGGGCATAATTAAAAGTGGCCAGCAATAAGGTGACAGTGGCTAAAACGCCAATCATTAAAATGCCCAAAGCAATGGTAGTTTCCATCAGGGTCAAACCTTGGCTGTTATTTTTTAGATTATTGAACATCTATCTTGCCGGTTAGCCGACTAATAATAATATTTTTTTTATATTGCGTTTGCTGATAACCAAGAGTAATAGTGACCTGATCAATACTTTCGCTGCCATTGAAATAGATGCTACCGTAAGGGGGGATAAAAATAATATTCAAAGCATTGCCAGGGGTAATATTTTCAATATAGACATGGCTGTCTAACATGCCTATTTGTTGAACTAATGAGTCATTAACGCCATGATCATATTCATAATCGTAATCTCCGTCCTGATCGGCCTGATTGGCAAAAAGCGTATAAAAACAGTTGACAGTACATTCATTAAGATAAACGCCAAAACCGCCAGCGGGCCTGATGCCATTAATAGTCAGGCCGATTAAGGCATCAATGTGGGCCTCGCGAATGATGGTGGAGAGTCTTTCCGTTTCATTATTCAGGGCGCTTTTTTGCGCCGAACCTTTAAAATTAGCCATAACTAAAAGCGACATAATGACAATAATGCTAGCGCAAACAATCAGCTCAATGATGCTAAAGCCCCGCCCACAACATTTCGCCAGCCCGCATTGCTGGCGAATGTAGTGAGGCGGGCAAGCAATTTTATTCTTTTTAAAATCCATACAAATTAATATTTAAATACCATTCAATTATTTTATCAGCCCAAAGTAAAGAAACAAATGCGCCGATGGAGAGAAATGTGCCCAAGGGCACTGGGGATTTCATTGTGGCCCGTTTAGCTATAATCAAACCAAGACCGATTATTGAACCAAGAATATATGAAATTATCAGAGCCACCAAGATGTTTGGCCAACCAAGCATTAAGCCGATTAAAAGGCCTAAACGAATATCCCCTCCCCCGATCCACTTGCCTTTGGAGATGATGAATTGCAAAAAGAAAAATCCTCCGGCAATCAAGGCGGCTAATAAATAATTAATAAAAATATTATATAAAAAAATATTAAAAATAAGAGCAACCACCATGGCCGGCAGACTGATTTTATCAGGAATTAAATAATATTTTAGGTCATATAAAAATATGATGATTAAAAAAATGGCAAACAACCAGTTGCGGCCAAGTAAAATAAATTGATAAATTGTTAAATTGCTAAATTGTTTAATGGTTGCCAAAAAAACAACCAAAAAAAGTATGCCGGTGACTAATTCAACTAGCGGATACTGAACAGAAATTTTTTTCCGGCACCAGCGGCATTTGGCGCGCAACAGAAAATAGCTTAGGAGCGGAATGTTGTCATGCCAGTTTATCTGTTTTTTACAATGAGGGCAAAAAGAACGGCCGCTAAGAGATTCCTTATTTTTCAGGCGATAAACTAGGCAATTAATAAAACTGCCGATAATCAGTCCGAATAGAAAAATAACCAGGGAGAAAAATAATACCATAGATATATTATAGCATAAAACCTGCCCAGACAAAATGCCGAGGCAGGGTGAATAAATAAAGAGTTAGGGTTAATTAATTTTTTAAGCCCTCTAAAATATATCTTTTAATCAATGATTGATAAGGCACATTGATTTCATTGGCTTTTTCTTTGGTGCGATTAATAATAAACTCTGGCAGACGAATTGAGATTGGCCTAGTGGTTGGCTTCAAATTAGGAAAAGAAACTGCTTCAAAATCTTCTGCCTTAAAATAATCGGATAAATCCAAATTTGACCAAAACTCTCTTTCTTGGTCTTCATTTTTAAATTGTTTTAATTTAATTTCTTTTTTTATCATAAAGCTTATGTTCTTTTTTATTAATGTCTCGGCTAGAGATAATTCTAATTTTATTATTTCTGGCAGTAAAAACTGTAAAAAGCAATCGACCGGTTTTGGTTTTCCCGAGCAGGATAAATCTTTTTTCCTTGCCTGAATGCAAGAGGTCTTTCAAAATAACTTTATTTTGATCAAAAAAGACTTCTTCGCATTCTGTGTTGGCTACCTTATGTTTTTTAAAATTTTTATTAAGATTACCTTGATCCCAGTGAAATTTAATTGGTTTAACAATTGAACGCATATATTTAACTGTATATACTGTATTATACACTATCCATATTATTTGTCAACTCAACCAGAACAGAAAACCCCTCCGATGCACATCGGAGGGGTTGTAAAATACATTCTATATAGTTCTTAGGTGCAAGTAATGCCATTTGGGGTAGCGGTACAACAAGTTCCATTATATGTTGTGCAACTTAAACCGCCGGTCTGCCCTTCAAGTCCGAAAACAATCTTATAACTTTCAGTGCTGGCAGCACAAGTGGTTGGAGCAGCGTTAGTGGTGCTACAATATACATAGTTGCGAACAGCAGTGGTGGTGGTAGGATCGTCTGGGACTTGACCCATATAAGTAGTACCAGCAGCCACATCAGAAAACCCGTTGGTTTGGCTTAATACTTTAGCCCCAGTTTCACCTAAATTCACGGCCGTTGCCTTGGACACATATCCGTTAGCATCAACAAAATAAAGTTCTAAAGCTGTCTGAATTTGTTTGATGTCGGAAACGCGTTTAGCATCTCTGGATTTTAGTCTGGCGTTATTTAAGGCGACAACTGACAGAGTGGCTAACAGGCCGATAATGGCGATAACTACCAACAACTCAATTAAAGTAAAACCTTTTTTATTATTTTTCATATTCATTTTTATTAAAATATTAACTTTAACATTAATTTTATTGTCCGAGCATGGCACGGCAGTAAAATTAATATTTTGCTAATTAATAAGTCTAGCTAGATTTATTAAAATTACAAAAATTCGACCTTTGTAATAAATTTTGCAATAAATGATAAGCAATCTTAGGCTAAGATTACTTATCCACATAGTAATTATAACACTTTTTAATCAAAATGCAATATGCAATTACTAAAAACTTGCTGACATGTTATACATCGGCATAATCACGGCGGCAACCATAATACCCACGCCAAGACCCATCATGATCATAATCATTGGTTCAATCAGACTAATCAGATTAGCGACGGAAGCCTCAACTTCACGGCTATAAAAATCCGTCATTCTGGAGAGCACTTCGCCCACCCGGCCAGTCTTTTCACCCACAGCCAGCATATGAGCAATCATCGGCGGCACTTGTTTGCTTTCTAGAAAAAAAGCAGCCACGGAATTACCATCTTCTACATTACGGGCGGTGCGCAAAATTAAATCTTTGTAATAAGCGTTGCCCACCACATCGCTGACAATTTCTAACGAAGTGGTGATGGGCACGCCGCCTTCAACTAAAGTGGACATACTGCGCGTAAACCTGACCAAATATATTTTTTGGAAAAGCCCGCCAAAAACAGGCAACTTAAGTTTGATAAAATCCCGATATCTTTTAACTATTGGCTTTTTGAAGGCAAATTTAAGGGAAATAAAAGCAATAATGACGGCGATGATGATTGCCCACCAAAAATTGACTAAAAAACCGCTGGTGCCAATCAGGAGCTTGGTGGCCAAAGGCAGCTCGCCGCCAGTTTCTTGCAGAATGGCCGTGATTTTGGGCACGACAAAAAGCATCATAATAATGCCAACGCCAAAAAGAGCGCTTAAAATAAAAGCCGGGTAAATCATGGCGCCTTTGATTTTGCTCATCATGGAGTAGTCTTTTTCCTGTTCGTCAGCTAAATAATTTAAAACTTTGTCCAAAGAGCCTGAAGTTTCGCCGGAGCGGATCATCGCCACAAAAAAAGGGCTGAAGGCTTTGCCATGGCGCTCCATGGAATTTGACAGTTTTTCGCCGCCGTCAATATCATCGCCGATTTCAGAAATAATCTGCTTAAAACGGGAATTCTCCGTCTGCTCGGCCAAAATGCGCAAAGATTGGACAATCGGCAGAGTGGCCGAAGACATCACCGCCAATTGGCGGGAAAACATCACTAAATCTTTGATTTTGATGCGATTTAAAAAAGGAATGCTGATATTGAGCAAATTCCTTTTGCCTTCGCGCTCCAAAGATAAAACAATTAAGCCTTGCTCGCTTAATGTTCTACTGGCTTCCCCTCTGTCTTGGGCTTCAATTACGCCCTCAACAACCTGGCCGTCTTTACCTCTGGTGCGATAATTAAAAAGCATAAAACAAGTGATGTTGCGCAAATGGCAAAAATAATGTCAATCCTGTCATCCTGAGCGTAGCGAAGAATCTCTGGCGAATGCCAGATCTCGCATGCGCGAGAGATTCTTCGGGTTCTGCCCTCAGAATGACAAGGGAATATTTGCGTAAGCTCAATTATGAAGTTCTAAATTTGTGTGCCGCTGATTGAAAATTGGTTTTGTTAACAGCAAACTCTAGGGCATCTTTATATTCTATCTCGTCTGTTTTGACCAGTTCCAGGAGAGCCTGGTCAAGACTGCGCATGCCTTCTTCGCGCGAGGTCTGTATCACGCTGGTAATTTGGCTGTAACGGCCCTCTTTAATCAGCGAGGCGCTGGCAGAATTGGCAACGAGAATTTCAGTAACAGTAATTTGTCCGCCGCCGCGGCGAGGGACTAATTGCTGGACAACAACGGCCAGTAGAAACTCGGCGAGTGTGGTGCGAATTTTATTAGCTTCAGCATCGGGGGCTAACTCAACTAATTTAGCCACGGCGTCAGCTGCCGAATCCGCTTCAGTCACAGTAATAACTAACCGGCCGCTTGAAATTAAATCAAAAACTGAAACCAACGTCGCATAGTCTTTGACCCTGGACAAATAAACCACGTCAACGTCACTGTCTTTGCTAAAGGCAAGAGCGGTTTCAAAAGTTTGGGTATCCCGGCCGACTTCACGCTGGTCAATAATGCTTTTAGCCGGCGTAAGAATAAATTCAATCGGATCCTCAATAGTCAGAATATACTTTGACTGCCGATTATTAATATAGTTTAAGAGTGATAAAACTGTAGTCGTGCGGCCGGAGCTATGATAACCGGCAATCACTAAAAGCCCGCTTTTTTTGGTCAAAAGTTCAATGACTTCCCTGGTCAAACCGATGCTTTCGGGATCAGAAATGACACTCGGGATATAGGTAAAAATTAAAGCCAAATTATTTTTTTGGTAAAAAATATGGACTTTGAAACGCATATTGCCCTGAAAGGCATAAGTAGTCACAATTGATTTTTGAGCGGCAAATTCCTGCTGTTCTTCTTTGGTCAGAATCATATTGACCGCATCAGTTAAAAAATCTTTTTGAATGACTGTTTCGCTTTCCAGGGAAATTAATTTTTGATCAAGGCGCACGATCGGGTGCGAACCAACTTCAAGATGCAAACGCGCAGCGCCTGATTTCACGCTTTGGCTAATAAGTCTATCTAAAATAATGGTTGATTGGCTAGACATTATAAAAATTTTAAATTTTAAATTTTAAATTATTTTTATCAATTTAATCTTTAGTGACTGTTAGAATTTCTTCAACGGTAGTTTTTCCTTCCAGCGCTTTAATTAGTCCGTCTTGTTTCAGGGTCAGCATGCCTTGTTTGATAAAAATTTCTTTGATTTTACCCATGTCACCGCCGGAATAAATAACGTTTTTTATCTGGTCACTAACATCCAAAACTTCAACAATGGCCATGCGGCCTTTATAGCCAGTGTGGTCGCAACGCGGGCAGCCTTTGCCTTTATAAATTTTAATCGCGCTCAAATTTTTAAGCCCGGCTGGCAGACTTATCCCGGGAATGCTCTGATAGATTGTTTCTACCTGCGGTTTTAATGTTTTAGGCATTTCCATCTCGGCTTTACAGGCATTGCAAATGGTGCGCACGAGCCTTTGGGCAATCACCACATTTAAAGTAGAGGCTAAAAGAAAAGGCTCTATTTTCATATCAATCAAGCGGGGAATAGCGCCAAAAGCATCATTGGTGTGCAAAGTGGAAAGGACGCAATGGCCGGTTAAGGAGGCATGAATGGCCAGTTCAGCCGTTTCGCTATCGCGGATTTCGCCTACCATAATAATATTAGGGTCTTGGCGCAAAATTGAGCGCAAACCAGAAGCAAAAGTAAATTTTACTTCTGGCCTGACTTGCGCCTGGTTGACACCCTGCAAATAATATTCAACTGGATCTTCAAGAGTAATAATATTCACATTTTCTTGATTTAAAATCTGCAGGGCAGCGTAAAGAGTGGTTGATTTGCCAGAACCAGTCGGGCCGGTAACCAAAAACATCCCGTGCGGTTTTTTAATATTAGCCTGCATCAAGGCTAGATTTTTCCCTTGAAAACCCAGATCTTCCCAGCTGGAAACGCCGCTAGAAGTGTCTAAAATTCTCATTACGACTTTTTCTTGGCTGTAAAGAGGCAGAGTAGAAACGCGAAAATCAATATTTTTATTATTGATATTCAAGCGAATGCGGCCGTCTTGGGGCAAGCGCGTTTCATCAATTTTTAAATTTGACATCACTTTAATGCGCGAGATGATGGCGGCGTGAATATATTTGGGCAAAACCAATGAGGTCTGCAGCTGACCGTCAATTCTATATCTGACCCTTGACTCGCCTTGGGTGGGCTCAATATGGACATCGGAAGCGCGCAATTCCACGGCATGCTTTAAAATAACAGAAACCATTTTGGAAATGGGAGCTGACTTGATAATGCGCTCCATTTTCCCTTCAGCGGCTTCTGCCTCTCCCTCTTCGGCAAATTTGCCCTGGGCAACTTTTAGAGCTTCGCCAACTTCTGATTTTAAGCTGCCGTATTGCTGAAGAGCTTGCTGAAAACCGGAAGGAGAAGCAATATAATATTTTATTTTCAAATTTTTTCCGCGGGCAATAAAGTCAGCCGCTTCGCGGGCTTTGAGATTAAGCGGATCAACTAGAGCAACGTGGATAGTGCCGGCTTCAGTCTTAAAAACAACCATTTGATAATTTTCAGCCAGGTCCTGCGGGAAAAATTGCAAAGTTTCCAAAGAAATTTTTTGGTCGCCTAAAACTACATTAGACAGCCCAAAAATATTGGCCTTGGCAGCGGCAATATCCTCATCAGAAATTTTTTTGGTCTTAATCAAATCTTTTTCAAGCTGGGCAAGGACTGGCTCTATTTTGAATTTTCTAAGTTCAGCTTCTGTAATTTTGCCTTGAGACAAAAAATATTCCAATATTTTCTGTTTTAATTCTTCGGGCTTCTTCATATTAATTATAATTCCTAGCGAGCCCGCAGGCGTCTCCCGCAGGGAGACATCTGGGGCGAGCGACGGAATTTCAAGCGCCATGGCAGCGTTTATATTTTATTCTCCCTTTTCTTTAATTAACTCCGACAAAGGCGCGAAAGGGTCGGCCTTGCCAACATTTTTAGGGATAATCGGCCAATCGCCTATTTTTTTAAGAGCAGTGAATAAATTATGCTCAATAGGCGAGCTGATTTCTTTTCCACCCGGCTGGCTGGTATTCTTGTCAGCGCTAGGCAGTGAATAGTCAGTAATGCCTTCTTCATTAAGCGGCATATTCATCATAGTAGAATCTATCTCATCAATATTACTCCCAGAATTCTTTTGAAAAATATAAATATTACCCACAACCATGAGGATAATAATCAAAATATAGATAATTAATCTTTTTTGGGAAATTTTCGCTTTGGCTAACATATTATTGGTTATAATAAGCTTTTAGAGAAAGAGTAAGTCTGGCATCAGCCGGGTCAAAAGAATAACTGGTGATATCAAGCAGCCTTAAATTGTTTTCTATTGTGCTAAAAAGCTCTTTAAGTTTAGGATAGCTTACTTCAGAAAGTTCCAGTTCAATTTTGGCATACTTAATATTTTCTTTGGGATCTGGCGCGGACTCGCTTGCTTCAGGCGAGGAATCATCGATCTTCGCACTCACTGGCTTTTTCGTTTTTTCTAATTCAACCGCCTCAATAGAAATATTATCAAGCGCCATGCCCAAACTTTGAACTAAGCTCTCTAAATTGACGTAAAGAGAGGCTTCCTCAATCTGCTCGGGCAGAATATCATTGATTTTATCCTTATCAAGCGCGCTAATTTCTTGGTAATTACTAAATGTTTTTCGGTAGTTAGCAAGCAGATTTAGATTTTGTTCCATCTGGCTGTCCAATGAGTCAAAAAAAATTTTATTCTTTTGGTAATCGCCGTAAGCTGGCTTGATCAAGAATAAATAACCCGGCGCAAGGATAAACAAAAACAGGATAAAGATTAAAATATTAAACTTTGCCAGATAAAATGCTTTTTTATTTTTCTTGGTTTCGGGCATAACAAATAATTAATTTTAATAGATAACGTTTTCATTGAGCTCAAAAGAAAAAGCGGCTTCAACAGACGAGGTTTCATTGCTCGCCTCATCTTTTTTATTAATATTAATGTTCTTGAGCTCTACTTGGCCGTAATCGGCATTATTTTTAAAAACAACCAACTGTTCGGCAATGGCGCGCAACGTCAAGGCTGTTGCCTGCAAATTAATATGATATTCATCGTCTGCGTCAAGGGAAGTAAAATAAAGATTGGCCACGGTGTGTTTTTCTAAAGTGGGAAAAAACTGGCTCCAGTAAATGTGCTGATTAAAAAGAGCTAAGAGCTTATTAAGCTTGGTTGACAGCCCGCTATAATCTTTCATTTTATTTTGCAGATCCTGCGCTTGCTCCTTAATTTGCCTGTTTTGCTCTGCTAACAGGGCAATATCTTTTTGATATTGGCTGGCTTTAGTGTGATAGAAAACATAAGGGCTAATAACTGCTAAAAAACCTATTATAATAATGAGCAGATAACTGAAAATCATCTGCTTGTCAGTTAAGATGTGTTCTCTTCTGGGCAGCAGGTTGACATCAAATTCAGCTTCAATTTTTGTGCTGCCAGCTTTTTGGTCTTTTAAATTTGCCATTGCTATTGTCTGCTCTTTATTATTGGGAATATCCGTGATATGTTTTTTAGCTGCGCCGGGGTGAATAATTTTTTTAGCAGGCAGGATAACGGGCGATTTTACCGGCCGCGCGAACTTTGATTTAAAAGCATTGACCAATTTAGTTAATAACGGCTGTTTATATTTTTTATCTTTGGGGTAGCTGAAAGCAACATCTTTTTTAAGCTGCTTAATTTTTAATTTGTCAATCTCTTCCAGGCGCAAATTTTCAGGCAAAAGATTAATGTTCTTTTTTTCTTCTTGGTCTGGCAGAGAATTTTTATCTGACTTTGCCAAATGGTCAATTGATTCAAACATATTTTTAGATTTCCCTCATTGCTAATCCGACTGCTACGGCAAAACGAGGGCCGAGTTCAGAGAGAACTGGCTTAAGCTCCAATGGATAAACAATTTTGTCCCAGGGATCGCCAATAATAACTTTAACATCAAGTAATTTTGACAAGTAGCTGACTAATTCAGGCAGCCAAGCGCTGCCGCCAGTGAGAATAATTTTTTCCAGGGACATATTATGCTTGCTTTGGGAAAGATAAATGTCAAGTGAATATTTAACCTCATTAATAATGGGGTTTAAGGTGCTTTTAATAATATCTGGCAGGTCACTCGGCCCAAGGACAGAGAAGCCGATATCGCGTTTGAATTGCTCGGCGCGGGAAAGATCAACATTCAGGCTGGTCATCACTGCCTTGGTGATGGCTGAACCGCCAACATCAATGCTTCTGGTAAGAATAGGAATGCTATTGTCAATAATTGTTACATCGGAAGAAACAGCGCCAATGTCAATGATCATAATTGGAGCTGGATCGCCGGCAACGAGCGAACGTTCAAGGGCAAAAGCTTCTGTTTCTAAGCTCAAGAGCTCGAGGTCGGCAGCTTTAAAAATCCTGATAAATCTTTCAACTATCTTTTTGGGAGCAGCGGTCAAAAGAACTTTAAGATTATCCCCCTTTTCCTTTTTTTCTTGAGCCAATTCCGTCGTCTCTTTTTTATCTTTTCTAAACAGCCCAGCAAAAGAAAATGCCTGTTTATCACCTGCTTCATTGACAGAATTATTTTTGTGATTGATCTCTTGACTGGCGGCTTTTTCTTCTTCAACTGCTTTTTGTTTAAGTTTCTTTTTAAGTTCAAACTGCGAGGACGCAATTTTCCAGTCAAGCGTCATTTCTTCAATTGGCAGGGGGATAAACTTTTTAGCTTCCCATTTAACGGCTTGGGCTAAATCTTTTTTGTTCATCCGCGGCAGACTAATAATAGAGCTGAAAACAGAAAAGCTGGGCAGAGCGGCGATGACCCGTTTGGAGTTCATGCGGCTGTTATGATAGATTGATTTGATGATGGCCACAATTTTGTTTTCCATTTCAACTGACGAGGCACGGATAATATCAGTTGACTGTTCAACATAACCATAAGTAACAAGCACTGCCCGACCGCCCTTATTTTGCAGCTCAACCATTTTAATGGCTGAAGTGCCAAGGTCAACGCCGAGATAGCTTTTTTTGCTAAATAAATCCATAGTTCATGGGTGTGGTAATTATTAACTTATTTTATTATACCACATAATAAACCTAAAATCCAAAAAAACTAATCCCCGACCGGATTGGGGATAAAGCCAGAAATTAGAAAAAATTGACTTTAAACATTAAAAAGGATAAATTTAATACAGAATTAATAAATTAATTAATTATTGCTTTTATCCCGGCAATAATTAAAAAAGAGAAAAATATGGAAATACTCTACATTATCTTGCTAGCGGCGGTAATAATTGTATTTTGGCTGATGGCCGTCTATAATGGGCTAATTCGCCTGAAAAATCGGACTGATGAAGCTTGGTCTGACATTGATGTGCAGTTAAAAAGAAGGTATGACTTAATACCCAATCTGGTGGAAACCGTTAAGGGCTATGCCAAACATGAACGGGAACTCTTTGAAAATGTAACTAAAGCCAGGACAACTGCCATGGGAGTCAGGGGCATGGAAGAAAAAGTCAAAGCTGAAAATATGCTTAGTCAAACCTTAAAAAGTTTGTTTGCCGTGGCTGAAAATTATCCACAGCTCAAAGCATCGGAAAACTTTGCCAAGTTGCAGGACGAGCTGTCTGACACGGAAAACAAAATTCAGGCGGCCAGAAGATTTTATAATGGCAATGTCAGGGATTTCAACACTAAAATTCAGGTATTCCCAAATAATCTGGTAGCCGGCATGCTGAAATTTATCAAGTATGAATTTTTTGGGGTGGAAGAGGGTGAAAAAGAGAATGTGAAGGTAAAATTTTAATTATAAATTTATTTTAAAATTTTCACCCTGCGGGTGATCCGCCTTCCACGAGCTTGGATTATTCACAAAGAAACTTGGCGGAAAAATTTATAATTGTTAAATGTATTCCCAAATAGACTCTAATAAAAGAAAAACAATTCTTTTGATGATGGTATTTATAATATTTATCTTATTTTTGGCTTGGGTTTTCCAGCAAATTTATCCTGAATATGGCTACGCGCCAGTTATAATTGCTGTGATTGTGGCAGGGCTAATGAGCAGTCTGAGCTATTTTTCCGGAGATAGAGTCGCGCTGGCCACGGCCGGGGCTAAAGGACCAATTGAAAAAAATGACAATCCTTATGTTTATCGTCTGGTGGAAAATCTTTGTATGACGGCTGGCATGCCAATGCCCAAAGTCTATATTATCCCGGATAGCGCCCTGAACGGTTTTGCCACTGGCCGTGACCCGAAACATGCTTCAATCGCCTTAACTCAAGGAATAATTGACGGCTTAGAAAATGAGGAGCTGGAAGGAGTAGTTGCCCACGAACTGTCCCATATTAAAAATTATGATATCAGACTGATGATGGTGGTGATAGTCTTAGTCGGGATTATTGCGCTACTGGCAGATTGGATGATCAGGGTCCAGTGGTCTGGAGGTGGTAGAAGAAAATCATCAGGCTCCAGCGGGGGTAATTTGGGAGCGATTCTAATGGTGCTCGGAATTATATTAGCCATCCTCTCCCCTCTGATCGCGCAATTGATTAAATTGGCCGTTTCCAGAAAAAGAGAATTTTTAGCTGATGCTTCAGGTTCGCTTTTAACAAGATATCCTGAAGGACTGGCAAGGGCGTTAGAAAAAATAGCGCACAGCGAGCCGACTAAACGGGCGAACAACGCCATCGCTCATTTATATATTGCCAATCCATTCGGCGCTAAAGCCGGGCTAGGCATTAAAAAACTTTTTTCCACCCACCCACCAATAGCCGAACGGGTTGCCGCCTTAAGACAAATGGCTTAAAAACTTATTAACTTGATAATTCTAGCCAATCGTGTAGAATTACACTCAAGAATAGATCTATTAATAATTAATAATAAAATTATGGGTTTTTGGAGTAAATTATTTGGGAAAAAAAGCGCTGATCAAGCGCAAGCAGATGAAGTGACAGCCAAGCCAACAGATGAGGATACGGAAGAATCTGCTGATGTTAGCCAAGACGAGAGTGATGAATAATTACATTCTAGCCAAAAATACCCCAATGTAAAGTCGGGGTATTTTTTGTTGAAACATTTGCTTTTTCATGCTACTATAGAGAAACGGAATAATATTATGACTAATATTTTCAACAAATTCACCACCCATTATAAAAAATCCATAATTGGCGCTTATGGATTGTCTTTGGCAAAGGAAAAAAAAGAAATTGGCCTGGAAGAGCTTTTTTGGTCACTCTTGAGTGAAAAAGGGTCTTTGGGGCAGGAAACCCTAATAAAAGCCGGCATCAAAGAACAGGTAAGAACTAATAACGAACTGCCTCAAAAAAAAATTTCTTGGCAGCAAATTATTGAGTCAAGGGAAATAATCCCCCTGTCTAGTGGGATGAAAAAAGTCATTGTAGATTCAGTCAGAGTTGCGGCCGTGCATGAGCATAGTTATATCGGCACAGAACACCTGCTTTATAGCTTGCTTGATTCACCGGATGAAAAAATCAATATGATTTTAATTGAACACCGGGTGTCCAGGGAGGAAATTTTAAAAATAATTAAAGTGGTCTTAAACTCAACTTCAAAATTTTCTGAATTAAATGATATGGTCAGTACTATTAAAGAACGTTTGGATGAAAAAAAACAAGGCAGAAAGAAAAGCGAGTCGATTCTTGATTTTTTCGGCACAAACTTGACTGATGGGGCAGCCCAAAAAAATATCAACCCGGTGATCGGCAGAACTGATGAAATTAACAGAGTCATCCAAATTTTATGCCGACGCGATAAAAATAATCCGATACTTTTGGGCGAACCAGGAGTAGGCAAGACGGCCATTATTGAGGGATTGGCTAAAAAAATTATGGAGGGCGATGTGCCTGATATTTTACTCAATAAAAAAATATACGCGCTTGATATGCCGCTGCTCATCGCTGGCACCAGTTACCGAGGTGAATTTGAAGCGCGCATAAAACAAATTGTTGAGGAAGCGAAAAGAGATGAAAATATTATTTTATTTATAGACGAACTGCATAATATCATGGGAGCGGGTTCGGCTTCGGGCGCAATGGATGCGGCTAACATTTTAAAACCGGCTATGGCGCGGGGCGAGATTCACTGTATTGGGGCAACAACTTTTGATGATTTTAAAAAGTACATTGAGCAGGATAAAGCGCTTTCGCGCAGAATGCAAAAAGTAACGATCAATGAGCCGAGCGCGCCAGAATCAATAAAAATTCTCAAGGGTATTAAAAAATCTTACGAGAAACATCATCTGCTGGCAATTAGTGATGAGGCGATTGAAGCGGCGGTCGCTCTATCTGTCCGCTATTTGACTGACCAATTTTTACCTGATAAGGCAATTGACCTGATAGATGAAGCTGCCAGTAAAAAAAGAGTTAATCGGCCAAAAAACAAAAATGTGGCTAAGCTCTCGGAATTGGAAAAAGAGCTGGTGCAAATTACTAAAGAAAAAAATATGCTGATTACTCAAGGCAAATATAATGAAGCTTTAAGGCTTAAATCAAAAGAAGTGGAAATAGTCAGTCAAATCTACAAGCTGGAAGAAGCTGAAACAAAAAATAAGTTGCTCATAGGCGCGGAATTGGCTGATGATAAGATTACAGCCAGTGACATCCGTGAAATTATCAGCCAAATAACTAAAATAAATATTCCTGACAGCCAAAAATCAGCAGATATTATCAAAGACCTGGAAAAAAATCTAAAAAATAAAATTATCGGGCAGGATCAGGCGGTAGCAGAACTGATCAGCACCTTAAAAAGATCAGCGGCTGGGCTAGCCGGAGAACATCGCCCACTGGGCTCATTTATTTTAGCCGGGCCATCTGGCGTGGGAAAAACTTACAGTGCCAAAGTATTGGCTGAACTGATGTCGCCCGGCAGAGAGGGTCTGATTAAACTTGATATGAGCGAATTTGGCGAAAAATTCAATGCCAGCAAACTCATCGGCGCGCCAGCCGGCTACGTGGGCTATGAGGAAGGCGGGCTTTTAACAGAGAGGGTGAAAAGAAATCCTTACGCGGTGATACTGCTAGATGAAATAGAAAAAGCCCACGCCGATATTTTTAATTTATTTTTGCAAATTTTTGAGGACGGTTATTTGACTGACAGCAAAGGCAGGCAAGTGAACTTCCGCAATACCATCATCCTCATGACCACTAATATTGGCGTCCCCAAAGCCAGTGAAAAAGGAATGATTGGTTTTGGCGAGAAAGATTCTTTGGAAAATGACTACAAAGAAAAACTGGCTGAATGGATGAGACCGGAGCTATTGAACAGACTTGATCAGATTTTAGTGTTCAACCAGCTCACGGCTGATGATTTAGCTAAAATTATTGAACTGGAATTAGCCAATATTAATAACAATCTAACCAGCCGCAATCTATCAATCAGCTGGAATAAAGAGCTGGTTGATTATCTGCTTAAAAAATGCGCGGACAAAAACCAGGGAGCAAGAATTATCAGGACAGTGTTGCGCGAAAAAATTGAAAATAAGCTGGCGGATAAAATTTTATCAAAGGATCTCAAGAATGAGATAAGGATAAAAGTCAAAGATGATAAAATTATATTGGCATAAAATTTATAAATTTCTCTTAGATATTTTATTTCCCATAGAATGCATTGGCTGCGGCAAGGAAGATGTTTGGTTATGCCAGCAATGCTTCACTGCTATTAAATTAAAAGAAATTGACAGCTGCCCGGCATGCAAAAAAATTTCCAGTTTCGGCAAAACGCATGAGTGGTGCCGCGAGCAAACAAGTTTGGATGGCTTGGTGGTGGCCGCTCCATTCGGCGACAAACTGTTGCAAGATGTCATTCATAAATACAAATACAATTTTATTAAGGAACTGGCGGCTCCCCTGTCAGAAATTTTAATTAATAAAATTATTAAGCTTGATAAAAAAGAGGATAAGCCCAACTGGACAAGTCTTCTTTTCAGTTCAGACTTAATATTATTGCCAATCCCTTTGCATAAAAAACGATTGCGCTGGCGGGATTTTAACCAAGCAGAGATGCTGTCAAAAAAATTAGCCAGTAATTTCTGTCTGAATCATCGGCCGTATATTTTAAAAAGAAAAAGATATACCGCGGCTCAAATTGAATTAAAGCGGGAGCAAAGGTTAGCTAACATTAAAAATGTTTTTCAGGTAGCCAAGGAATGGCGGGATAAATTAAAAAACACCAAAATTCTTTTGGTGGATGACGTGGCGACTACTGGGGCAACTTTGAATGAATGCGCGCGGACATTAAAAAAATACGGGGTAAGAGAAGTCTGGGGGCTAGTGCTCGCTAGAGGATAGAATCCAAATTTCTAATTTCCAATTTCTAATTTCAAATGCTAATTTTTCTTTGATTGTCTTTTTTGCCAATACTAAATTTTATCCATCTAGTATCTTGGGGCATTATTTTTCTTATTTTATCCGCCCATTCAACAACAATAATATTATTTTTATCTGTCACTAATTCCTGCCAGCCTAAGTCTAATAATTCTTCTGAATTTGATAAACGATAACAGTCTATATGAATTAGCTGGTTATATTTTTTTAAAAGCACAAATGTCGGGCTGCTGATATTATTTTTAATCCCTAGCCCTTTGGCCAACCCCTTGACAAATTGGGTTTTGCCGGCGCCCAATTCCCCTATCAAGCCCAAAACAGCGCCAAGCTTCAATTCAGCGGCATATTTTTTGCCTAAGGCAATGGTTTGTCTTGCTGAATTAGTGATTATCATTTTGATATTATACCAAATTTATCGTGCTTGACAAAACCTGAAAATCAATTATAGTAAAATAAAAATGGAGGACAGAAAAATGACAATAAAAGCCTTATTGATTGTATTAGGAGAAAAAAACGATATTAATACGATAGAGCAAGAAATTGCTCTTCACAATAATACCATAATTTTTGTAATTGATATGGCAAGAATTTTCTTGGAACAGTTGGAAAGAGAAGATTCTGATTATATCGAAACACTGATGAAAATACGCCACGATCAGTGTATAGGCAGAGATAAAAAAATCATACTGGCGAATACTAGCGGGATTAAATCAAAAACTTTATTAGATAGTTTTCCACTAATAAAATTGGAGATCTTTTTGTAAAATAAAAAAAGCCTGGTGAATTTCATCAGGCTTTTAGAATATCAATTTGCCTGTGATCAAATGAAATAGCCAAGTGATGATGGGGACGATCAGGCCAAAAAAATAAAAGATGAATAAAAGCAGAATGATGAAGCCGAAACGTTCAAGATTTATTTTCAGTCTTTCCATTGAATCGGGCAAAACAGCAAAAAGTAATTTAGAGCCGTCAAGGGGAGGGATAGGCATAAGATTAAAAACCATCAGGAGAATATTAGCATAAGCAATAATAGCCAAAAGTGAGGTGAATGCTGAATAAGGCAGAAAACGGACTAGCAGACCGAAAAAAATAGCGGCGATAAGATTGGCTGCCGGGCCGGCAAGACCGACTAAAGCCGGCCCCCATTTTTGGTTTTTTAAGTTATAGGGATTATAGGGCACGGGCTTGGCATAAGCGAACATAAATGAACCGCCGGAAAAAAGCAATAATAAAACAGGCATCAAAATTGTGCCCCAGATGTCAATATGAGCCATGGGGTTGAGAGTCAGCCGTCCGGCATTTCTGGCCGTCGGGTCGCCCATCTGGTCAGCTGCCCAGCCATGAGCATATTCATGAATAATGGCTGAAGGAATAATAATCAGAAAAAAGAATAATAATTGTGTGATTTCCATAAACTTGCGATAAAGTTAAATCTATGTTAGCATAACATATAGTTAGCAACTAATCAATCAGAAAATATGAGCAGAATTTGCGATATGTGCGGCCGCGGTCCGCAAAAATCCATTCAAAGATCCCATGCGAATAATAAAATGATCATCCGCAAATTTATTAATTTGCAAGCCAGAACCATTAACGGCAAAAAAAAGAAAGTTTGTACCAGGTGTTTAAGGACAATCAAGAAAAAGATGGCTTAAATAACCTGATGATTTTTTGATCAGACACCCCGACCTTGCGTCGGGAGTGTTTTTGTATAATTTGTGGTAAAATATTAAATATGACGAAAGAATGCTATTTATACAAAAAATTGAATAATAACTTGGTGCAATGCGAAACCTGCGCACACCAATGCAAAATTGCCCCTGGCAAGAGGGGCATTTGCGGCGTGCGGGAAAATCAAGCTGGCAAACTAATGGCGCTCAATTATGGCATGGCAGTGGCAGCGCATGTTGACCCCATTGAAAAAAAGCCGCTTTATCATTTTTTGCCTGGCACGGGCACTTATTCCATTGCTACCGCGGGGTGTAATTTCCACTGTCGGCATTGCCAAAATTATGATATCAGCCAATACACAAAAAATTGGTTGGGAGAAATAATTGGCCAAGATTTACCCCCAGCTAAAGTAGTTAAAAATGCGCTTGAGCTTCACTGCCCGTCAATCTCGTATACTTATACTGAACCAACGATTTTTCTTGAATATGCCTTGGATGCGATGAAACTGGCTGATAAAAAGAATTTAAAAAATATTTGGGTGTCAAACGGCTATATGAGCGATCGGACTCTTAAATTAATAATCCCCTATTTAGACGCGGCTAATATTGATTTAAAAAGTTTTTCAGATAAATTCTATCGGGAAATTTGCGGAGCGCAGCTTGAACCAGTACTGAATAATTTAATTAAAATTAAAAAAAGCGGTGTTCATTTAGAAATTACCACTTTAATAATTCCAACTTATAATGATTCGGTAAAAGAATTAAAACAAATTGCTCAATTTATATTTAATAAATTAGGGGCTGATGTGCCTTGGCATGTGAGCGCTTTTTATCCCACTTATAAAATGATGAGTGTGCCAGCTACACCAAGGGAAAAAGTATGGCAAGCGGTGGAGATTGGGGAAAAGGCTGGACTTAAGTTTGTTCATCCGGGGAATATTTAAAGCGCGCTGGTTAAATATCTTTTATAATTTTCACTCCCTTGCCAGACATTGGCCGGGATTGTCGGATGAACGGCGCGCGGTCCGTTTTTGATTGTGTCAACAATTTCAGGGATAGTGTAGCCGCCATAAATATAGGCGCCAACTAAAGTATTAAAGGTTTGGTTGGAAATAGGCACTAGACCGCCGTCAAAATACTTTTGCAGTTCCAGATAAAACAATTGGATTTTTTCGCTTTCCTCGGCTGCTACCAGCCTAGTCTGACCGTAACTATTTGTAATGTTGATTGAGCTGACTCCTTTAACCTGCGTGCTTAAATTTTGGCTGACTTGGGTGTTATAGATATTAGTGTAATTGCCATCAGCGCTCTGGCTTATTTTTAAATAATTAAAATAAATAAGATTGCCCTGATTGATTATCTTAATTTCCGGCAGATCAATTTTTTCTCTAAAAATATCCATTGTGTCAGTTAGACTAAAGCTGAAATCACCCATTGAAGGGGTGAGCAAGGCTAATTCTGCTAAATTAGAATAAGAAATATCATCATGAAAGTTTGGCGCGCTATTGGCCAGAGTAGAATGGTATTCAAGGCGGTTGGGATATTCGGGATCAGAAAAAAATCTATCACCGTAAGCATAATTCAGATAAGCGGCAAAATCTTTAAAACCAAACTTCTTGCTCAAAAGGGCTGCGCCAAGATAAAACTGGGCTCCCAGCCCGACAGGCCGAGCGCCAATGCGCGCTTCAATCATACCATTATCAAAAGTAATGGCCCGAAGATTTTGGGTCATTTTTTTGGCTGTCATATAGAATTCAACATCGCCGGTAATTTCACCGTAACTCAAAAAAGCAAAGGCGGTGATCAGATGATAGTGAGGATTAAATCTCATGGGCGTGCCTTCCTTGTACCAGCCAGATTGGTCAACATCTTTGTCTAAAACTGTTTTTATTTTTTTATATATCAACTTATCAAGCTCGAACTTTCTTTCGTGGCTGACTAAATTTTTATGATATAACATATTTAGGGTATGCTGCCAATAAACCGCGGAGAGTGCCGCCCGGTTTGAAGTATCCGGGGCAATAATGCCAGCTTCCATCCGGTCCAAAATCTGACTGTAAATTTGATGCTGTTCATCAGCGCTCAATAAAAATGGAACTTGGTCTAACAAGCTGACCATGGCCATTTGCGCCCAAGCATCGGAAAATGATTGGGTGTTATAATTACGTGAATTCATTTCATTATTAGCCGCCAGAATTGCCTCTTTAATCTTCACTCGAGCGGCATCTTCTCCATTTAAAGCGCGATATTTGTAATAAGCAGCCAAACTTAAAATCCCTCTGGCAGTGTCAGCTGCTATAAAATCATCCACGCCATAACCGGGTGCTTTAAAGATTAAGCCGTGCTCATCAAGATGTTTGGCATAGCGATTATAAAAATATTCAAGATAGCTTTCAAGGGTTTGGGGGCCTGCTTGAGCTTTGGCCGGGATAATAAAAAAACTACCAGAGACAAAAATGGCCATGATAGTGAAAATTATTATTTTAATAGTAAATTTGCTCATCTTACTTCCGTTTGAGTAGATAATTATAGGCCGAGAGCGCTGTTTTGACGCCATCGCCGGCGGAGATGTTGTTTTGTTTGTACTTTTCATCAGTCACATCGCCGGCGGCAAATATGCCTGGGTGGGAAGTGGCTCCTGTTTTATGGTCAATGACTATTTCAGCGCGCTCGTTTAAATCAACTAAATCTTTGACAATTTCAGAATTAGGGACTGCGCCAATTTCCACGAAAACACCTTGGACATCTATGATTTTTTCCTGGCTAGTTTTTTTATCCCTGTATTTGAAAGCGGTGACAAATTGCTCACCAATAATTTCCAATATTTCGGCATTGAAAATTATTTGTTTGAGTTTTTTTGATCTATGAATTGCTTCTATGGTCACGGTATCGCCGCGCAACGCTTCGCCATGCGTTAAAAGATAAATTTGAGCGACATAAGGAAGTAAATCCTGCACTGCTTCAAGGCCGGCATTGCCGCCGCCAACCACCACCACTGCTTTGCCGGAAAATAACGGGGCGTCGCAAGTGGAACAATAGGCCACGCCTTTACCGTCAAATTTTTTCTCGCCAGGGACATCCAATTTTCTGCGGCGGGCGCCAAGACAGACAATAATCGTCTTAGTCTGGTATTCGTCTTTATTAGTGGTGACTAAAAGTCCTTCCCCAACTTCTTTGACTGCTAAAGTTTTTTCCGGCATTTTAATGGTCACGCGCTTCTGGGCGCGCAAATGCTCTTCCAAATTTTTAGCCAATTGGATGCCGGAGATTGATTGCGTGCCCACCCAATTTTGGATATTATCAGAAACAAGGGACTGACCGCCAACCTCTTGGGTAATTAATAATGTCTTTAATTTTTTTCTGGCGGCGTAAACTCCAGCTGCCACGCCGGCTGGCCCACCGCCTAAAATCACTACATCGTACATCATATTTTTAATATTAATCCCTTATTAATAATTCTTACAAAATAATTATATCATAAAAATAAATAGTGGGGAAATCCTTCCTATTTACAAAAATTTTCCCATTTGATAATATATACCTATACCTATGGTAGGGGTGTGGATAAATGAAATTAAACTAAATTATCTAAACCTATGACTACTCAAAAAGAAGAAGCCCTAATCAGCTTTAAAAAAGCCCAGGGCTTACTGCTGAAAATCCTTAAAATGGTGGAAAACGATGAATATTGCATCAATATTATGCAACAAAATCTGGCTGCCATTGGGCTTTTAAAATCAGCTCATCAGATGCTCATGGAAGGGCATCTTAATAGCTGTTTTAAAAATGCTTTTGAAGCCAAAAATGGTAAAAAGATGCAGGAGATGATAGAAGAAATTTTAAAAGTGACCAAATTATATAACAAATAAAAAATTAAAAATTATTTTATGACACAATCATTCAAACAACATACTTACTATGTTTCCGGTATGCACTGCGCTTCTTGCGAGGTTTTAATAGAGAAAAAATTGTCTGGCTTGAAAGAAATAAAATCAGTTGAGGCCTCGGCTGATAAAGGCAGTGTTTTTATTGTTTATGAAGGAGAAAAGCCAAAAGTTGATAGGTTAAATAAAATTTTTAGAGAAGAAAATTATGTTTTCTCTGACCAGCCAACAAAAATTACCGAAAAAAAAGGAGGCAATGATTTTTTCACAATCGCTGGCACGGCCTTATTTATTATTGCCGGTTTTTTCTTGCTTAAAAACAGCGGCTTGGCCGGTTTAATCAATGTTAATTCAACTTCGTCTTTGCCAATGTTTTTTCTTTTGGGATTATTAGCCGGCGTTTCCAGTTGCGCGGCATTAGTCGGCGGCTTGATTCTTTCCATGTCAAAACAGTGGGCCGAGTTGTATTCAGAAAAAAATTCTACCTTGGAAAAATTCAGCCTCATTTAATGTTTAATGTT